>Ga0075110_1000041_pt1 | contig 63225 bp, 81 predicted proteins | sample AntAceMetag02UK8_FD_69799 | JGI IMG/M metagenome (GOLD analysis project Ga0075110, IMG submission 69799) | Saline lake microbial communities from Ace Lake, Antarctica - Antarctic Ace Lake Metagenome 02UK8 | ecosystem: Environmental > Aquatic > Non-marine Saline and Alkaline > Saline | place... | reverse complement strand
AAGATCCCAAAGTTTGCAAATCCCGCCATGACCGCGGCGACCGAGCCGCAGCGTACCTACGCGCCGGCGGTGCGCGGAGACGAGTCGTGAGCGAGGGACAGAGGACAACCCGGAAGAAGGAAGGCCCGGGCGATCGATGGACGATCCCTTGCATTTGACACCCTAATTTTTACGCTTTACGCTCCCAATCTAACAATTCTTTTGCTTCGTCTTATTCGTACCGAATCAACCATCCGGGATCAATGACACCCCCTCGGCCGCGAACGCCCCAGTGTTCGCACCGTTGTCCATCCGCGCCGCCGGACCACTCCAAACTTGGTCGCGTCCGTGCTCGTCGCAGCAAACAAGCCCCTCCGAACGCCGACGCGGCAGCGCGAGGCGGTCCGTCCACCGGCCACCGGCGCCGGTTCCACTCACGATCCAGGATCGCTTGTCGTTCCGCGGCGGGCTTCCCGTCCAACCGGTCGGAAGGCCAGCTCCAGGACGCGTCTCGCAGAGCAAACAGATCGTAGTACCGTCCGCTCCCGTCGACGCCGTTGGCAGCGACCCAGTCCGCGCGCTTCGGACTCACGGCTCGCGCGTGGCCGACCCCGAGCGGATCCCATCCAGAGACAAAGTCCATGTCGGTGACCAAGAACCACGCGGCCTGGCGTTGCGAGAAGAGTTCTTCCGCTCTCTATCTTCCGAGGTTCCGAAGCCGCGCCAGCCGAGCGGTGCGGTCTGCCGTGGCCAGGGCCGGGGGATGTTGGAGTCGCAGCGTAACAGCGTGGAAGCTATCGTCGACATCCGACCACTGCCGCAGCCGGGCCGCGGTGCGGTCGGACGAGTCGTTCTCCACCACCACCGCTCCCACGAGCCCGCTCCCCAGCGCCAGCCGCAGGCCCTGCAAAGTCCGTTCCATGCCAGGGAGAGCCTATTCCACGTCGCGCGCAATCCCTAGCACTACGACGCCTTCGTCTCGAAGCATGCGGCATCCCCGAGCCGCATCACTCATCCACTCTGCGCTGCGCCGTGTTGCGGAAGAAGAGACAGCGGCCGACTTCTCTTCCCAGGGGAACTCGTGCATGGGGATCAGATCCGGCCAGGGAGGGCGCAACAGCAGCGGCTCGTCGGTGCCCGACTCGGCGCTGCCCCACCGCCCGCTTTGGCTTGCCGCCAGAGCCGCGGGAAGGCTCGCCAGGAACGCTGCAAACAGAAGCGTGACCAGAGTAGCGACTGCCACGGCTGCCCACGGTGCCGACATTTGCTCGATCCGAACGAGTCAGCGCCTCGATTTGGGGCGGGACTTTCCGTCCTTCTAGTGTGCGGTCGAATCCACATCATGTTTGCGTTTGCGTTCGCCGCCGCCTCCGCCGGCCGCCTCGGTAGCGGCGGCGGCGGCGGCCTTCTGGGCCTCGGCGGCGATGCGGGTAAGACGCATCTTGGTTGGGACGGCCTCCACCTGCTTGAGGTACATGTACTTGCCGCTGGGCATGACCACGGTGCGGTCCGGCTACTCGCCCGCGTTTGCGAGCCGGTGGCCCGCAGGCACGTGCGAGTCAAAGTCATCTTCCTCGTCTCTTCCGCTGCCGCCGCCCCCGGGAGCTGCCTTCTCCGCCTCGCACCGGCGCCTCTCGGCTTCCCTGGCCCGGGCCTTCTGCTCGGCGCGCCGCCTCTTCTCGCGCATGGTAGGAGTGGGGGCCCCAATGTGAACGGGAACCTTGGCGGCCGTGCTGGGAGGCACGCTGCGGTCTGCTTGCGTCTCCGGGATGCGCGTCGCCGCGTCGCAGATGTACTCCCAATCGCCTCCCAGGTACGACCGCGGCCACTTGACGATCATCTTGCCCGGGTTCTTTGGATCTTCCCGAAGCGGCGGGTTTGCCTAGAAGAGCTTCAGCTGGTCCGTCAGCTTCCCGTTGCTCTGGGGATACAGAACCATCTTCATGAACTTCCGGGTCAGTATCTTCTGCCAGTACCGGAACTCGGCAAACTGAGGGAAGATGTTCCGGCCCCAATTTTGCCAGATGACTTTGGCTTCGCCTGCCGGGCATGCCGAGATGAAGACCATCTTGATGTTGTTTACCACTTCCTCGGGCAGGTAAGTGGCCGTCTGGTCCGCGATCAGAAGCGTGAATCCGACGTGCCGGCCGAGCTTGAGGATCCGCTTGATGCTCTCGGTTTTGAGCTTCTTCTTGTCGCCTCCCGTCACGTCATCCAAGACAACAAAGGGGTACTTGAGGCCCGATATCACCTGCTGCTCGATGTCACTGCGGTCGATCTCGTCCTCCATCATGCCCTGCTCGATCAGTTCCTTCATCTTGCGTTGCGTCTTGCGCTCCACCGACTTCTCCAGGTACGTGGCGAGATCCAGCAGCACCTTCTCATCGAAGTCGTCGTGGACCGCTCCTTTGGCCATGAAGCCACGCATCTCCCGCCTTGAATTGGCTGCCTGTGAGAAGCCCATGGCAATGTCAACGTGGTACGGATGACGATCCTGGCCGGGAGGAGGCACCAGGGTCTTCTAATACTGGTCGGTCACCAGCCGCCCAATGGCTACGGACTTGCCTTGCCCCGAAGGTGCGTCGAGGAAGACGAAGGTTCCCTTGGGCAGGGGTGTCTCGACCATCTCCCAGACCGGCTGAGGTCCCCAGGGCTTGAGTTGCCACGAGTTGGTGTCCTTGGCGCCGTAATGAGACTTCTTAAACTGGTTGATATCGGTTGGGGACATTCGCATTCTATCGAACTTGGCGTCGTGCATGCGTTGCACAAGGGCGGTATCGAGGTAATCGTCCGGATGTGGCGTGCGACGACGCGGAGATTTAGACGTGCCGCCGCCACCACCTCCGGCCGCCGCTCCGGGGCGAGGACTGTCCTTACTTGCCATCCGTGTGCCGCGACCCGAAGCCGGGGGTTTACGTTGGCCGGCATCAGCACTTCCACCCGAACCGCATTGCCGACTCGGCCGACGTGCACTCGATGCTCCGCCACAGGTTGTCAATCCCATCCAGCTCCATGGCCGCTTCCAGTGCCTGCGCGCACCGAATCTTTAGCTGCACCCCGCGCTCCCGTTCTGCCTGCATTCGATCGGTATCGTCGCCGGGGCGCAGACCCACGCGGAGCTTTTGACGCTTCTCCACCCTCTGCATGGCCACCGACGGGCGGTCCGCGTCTTCGTACCCTTTGGGTGGCTTTGACAGCATCTCCTGGCGAGACAGGAACATCTTCATAGCGGCGGCGTGGCCCTGCTGCTGCCAATCGGTGACAAAGAGGTGGCTCTTCTTCACTCGGATGGTGTCAAAGTCAGGCACCACCCTTCGAGTGCTCGCCTCCACCTGCTCCAGTGCCTTGTCGCTGATGGAATCTCGCATGGCCGCTACCACACGAATCAGCGGCCGGTAGTGGTGGTCGTTGAACGTGGGTGCATCATCCGTCACATCGCTGGTCGCGTCGTCCTCCTCCTCCTCCTCCTCCTCCTCCTCCTCCTCAACCTCCTCAACCTTGCCTTTTTCCTCTTTGGATTCAGCGTCCGGACTGCCGTCGTCTGGGCGGCTGCCGGTGTCCGAGATGCCGTCGTCCGACTCCACGGCGGCTACTGCTGCTGCTGCTGCTGCTGCTGCTGCTGCTGCCGCCACCGCACTCACAAAAGCACGGCACTGCTCCAGCGTCAGCGGGGTTTGGTCGGCCGCCTTGACCACTTCCCGGGCTTCCTCAAACAGGATCGAGCGCGCCATGTCCATGCTCCGCGCGACGGGGGTTGGATCTGCCACCATCTGCACTGCAAACACGTTTGCTTCCTCAAGATAGTCCTCGCGCCGCACGGCCGCCATGGCTGCCGCAAAGGTTGGCTCGTTGATCTCTGCCAGCACCGCAGCGGCGCTGGTCTTGCTGCCGGTGTCTTCCGCCACCGACGGACTTGCTTCGATCAGGTGCTTCTCGGTCGCCAGCATCAGGCAGCGCAGGTCGTTGCTGTCCTCCCGAAGGTCAAACTCGCGAAAGTAAGAGTCGGGGGCCGGACGGACCGCTCGCCAGACGGCCTCAGGAATGCCCTTGGGTGCCAGTGCCGAGCCGGTCCCTGGTTCCTCCAAGTCCGCTCTCTGGGCTTGCAAGCAACGAGTGAGGAGGTCGGCTCGAACCTGGCGGTACCGCCGCACGCGCTTCAGGCGGTGGGTCACGTCGGCTACGTGCCTGGCGAGGTCCGCGTCGGCGTCCCCCGGCCGGGGCACGGGAACCGTCTTACCAATCTCCACGGCGTAATGCAGAATGGACTTCCCCTTGCGTTCGCTCTCGGGCATTCGTCGGAACTTGGCGTCCAATGCAGCGGCCAGCCGCTCTGCGTCGTCCAGGAATTCGCAGCACTCGGCCACCAGGACCAGGGGAGCGATCTCCGGCCGGTCCAGCGCGTAGTGAGCCACCGTGAGAACAACGAAGCGGGCTTTGCTCACCACAGCATCGCACGCACCAAACGCGGAACGAACGGTGTGTGCGGGAAGATCGAGCGAGACGGGGGCACCAGGTTGGAACTTTGTTTTTGCCGACGTATCGGATCCCGCGCCGCTGCTCGGCAGGCTCGTGGCCTTCGTCTGCATGCCGATCGGCATTCCGCTCGGCGTTGCCAAATCCATGACGGCAATCGAGGGCAGAAACAGGCGCAACCAATGGCGGCGTCGGCGGCCGCAGCGGCAGACGCACTGTCCGAGAAAGTCGGTCATGTGGTTCGGCTCGAACGCGAAGCACGGGACATTGTGGAAGACCACGCCACCTCGATGACCCGGGCGCACTTGGAGCGGATGACTCGTGGCTCGCGCCGATCCGACCTGGTACTCCTGCGCCCGACGTGGTTCGTGGAAGAGAGCCTGCTGCTATGCATCTCGCCTGAGCCGGCGTTCTTCGCGCATTGCCGCTCCCAGGCGCAGGCGGAAGGAACCGATAGCACAGTGTACTGGGCGGGTGTGGTGTCTCCCTGTCTCGACGGTTCCTTCTCGCTTAGAAGCGTTCCTGCAGCCGCGGGCCGGCCGGAGAGCGCCTAGGCCTGGTCGGGACGCTCCGAGCTCGAGATACCGGCAGTTCTGCTGCGCTTTGCGTCCAGTCTCCCAAAGGACCGTCGCGTCGCGGTCGTTCGACGGTGCCTTGCGTTCACGGCACCCGACCGTCCTCGCACCGGAGGGCTAACAGATTTGGATGGCGAGGACTTTGGCGGACAGCTGAGCTGATACCCTGCCAAACGTCTGGCCAGCACTGACCCCCCAGCCGACGGCCGACGGGAGGGGTCCAGGCAGAGAGTCCGTTCGGCCATGGACCGGGACGCAGATCCCGACGAGGGGGTGCTGCCACCCGAAGCGGGCGCAGAAGAGGGCGACGAGACGGAGGCGTGCTGTGTCGTGTGCCAGCACGCGCTCCGCGACCCAGAGTCTTTACCGATCTTGACCTTGCCGTGCGGACACAGGTTCCACCGAGCTTGCATCCAGCAATGGGAGCAGATGCAGATCCGATCATTCCAGGGAGACGACGATGGGCGAGGCTACACGGGATACCGATGTCCGCTCTGCGTGCGGCACTACCTGTACCTGGGCGACCATGACCGCACACCCATTGCTCTGGCGGCTCCGTCACCGCCGCGTTTGTGGGTGGTGGAGCGGGACGACGAGAGACGAAGACGCAGAGACGCAATGCGACAACGGGCGGCGGACGCGGCGGCAGACGAGACGAACGAGTACGCCGAGCACAATCTGTACGCTGTTCTGCTGCTTGCAGGAACGATAGGCTTATGCTTTGGATCGATGTGACCAGCGCGATCCAAACAGCAAAAATAGAATTCTTTGTAATCAGTCCGAAGCATCCGACTTGGATTCGCCTTCTGCTTCTACCGGCTCTGCCCTCGACGTATCTACAATCACACAACCCTGGAGACCCTTCATGCACGGCCCGTCCGAAGCGGCGCGGTCCACAAACGCCATCTCGCCCCGAGATCCGTCCAAGTGCTTCCGCTTGCATCTCCACACACGGCCATCCAGCGTCAGCACAACCACAGGCATGGATGGATGGATAGCGTGCGCGGCGCGCGTCGGGTTTAGTCTGGGGCAGGCAGAGATCGATCGCGCTCTTATCCGTCGAGCCGACGCTCGGCCGTCGCGCGGTGCACCAGGTAGGACAGCATCGTCATGGCGGAGAGGTCCTGGGACGCGGCTCCCCTGGCGGTGTCCACCGCGGCCCGAGCATCGGGAGCCTGCTCCAGCGCAGCCCGGGCCGCAAACTCGTTGCTCTCCAGCTCTCGGCGTATCTTGGCTCCGACGTCCCGCGCGGTGTCGGTGGCTGCCACGACTCCGCTCGAGACTCCATGGGCCTCGGCGCAGCGCTGCATCGCCGCGTCCGGATCATCTCCGTCCTGCAGCGCCCGCGCTCGCCGCTCCTCGCATCGGCGCTCGGCCCCCGCGGCCAGGGAAGCAGACGCTGCGGCACGCGCGTTGTCGATCGTGCCTCGGAACCGAGCCAACCCCGCCTGCAGAAGCTCGTGCCCCACCTCGGGCAGCAGCGATCGCTTGGCGGCAGATCGGACGGCCTCGAGTTCCGGCAAGCCAATGGCCTGCTCCGCCACGGCCGCAAAGGCAAAACCAAGCGTCTCCGACATGACCGGGCCGAGGCGTTTCGACTTCGTGCTTCTGGCGCTGCGCCCGGCGCCTGCTGCAGACGGACTCGCTGACGTTCTTGCGCCCCGTGGAGGCTGGGCCCCCCGGCTCGCTCTCTCCGTGCGGCCGTACGCGGGCCAGGCCCTGGCCGCGGCCAGGGACGCGCTCGGAGGCGCCCCGTGCCGGCTGCGCCTGCTGTGTACCCAGACGGGCGCCGTGGTCGTGGACGTGTTTGGAGGATCGGAGCAGGAGGACCTCACGGGAGCGCCTCCTTCGCACCGCACCCCCTGGCACTGGCACCCGATGTGCGAGGTCCTGCAGGGCCGCGCGGCGTACTCCGGCGGTCTGCTGCCGGATCGTCGCCTCGTCACCGCGGCCCGGGCGCTGGAAGGACGGCTCGGGCTGGCGTGTCCCCAAACCTTCCATCTGAACTGCCCGTGCCGCGTTCTGTACCACGGCACCCGGTCCGAGACGGCGGCGAGGTCCATCCTGGCCGAAGGCGTGCGTCCGTCCAAGGAGGGGATGTTCGGGCCGTGCGTCTACCTCGCCGAGTTCCACAAGGCGGCCCGCTTTGCCATGTGGGACCAGAAGTGGCGACCGCAGTCGGATCCCTGGGTCGTGCGGTGCGTCGCAATGCTGGGACCGCGGTTGGACCACTCCGTAACGGATCCCACCGCAGACGATCCGGTGTGCCGCTGCAAGACGTGCGCGAGCGAGCCGGACACGCAAGGTCACTGGAAGAAGCATCGCATGCTGGACCATCTGGGAGCGTGGCGACTCCGCGCCGATGTCCTTGTCATCCGCCCGGCGGAGCATCGGTCCAACGACTACGAGTTCGTGTTTGCGGATCCGTCCCTGCAGCTGATCCCGATCGACGCCGTTCGCGTGCGGCCGGCCACGGGCACGTTTGACCGAGAGGCCCCGCGAGCCATCCTGACGGATCCGGCCAAGGGAGCCCGGTGGATCAGTGCTTCCAAGCTGCCGCGAAACCACCCGAATTGCGCGTTCCCGGGGTACCCAGGAGGATGCGATCCCGGCCCGTGCCGTGCACCCAACACGCCGCCTCGTCCGCCGCCTCCTCTCAGTGACCCTTCGAGCGCCGCGGCTTGGACGGGGGCGCCGAGCGAGGCACCGAGCGCGGCACCTTCCGGACCAGAGCAATCGATCGGCTTCCCGACCGAGAGGCCGAGGAAGTCGCGCTGGGGTCCGGCTTTGCCGTCGTCGGCTTTGAGTCCGACTCGCGCGACCGCGACAGCGGCAGGCGGTGGTGGTGGCGGCGATGCGAAGAAGACCGGGGCGTCGGGTCCCGACCCCGCACCGCACCGTGCTCGCGTCCGCCAGCAGCCCCCCCACCACCAGCCCCGGCAGAAGGAGACCGGCCGGGGCGAAGAGTGCGGACCACCAGAGACTCGCGGTCCTGCAGCCGAGACGGGTCGACGAGCAGGGCATCCACTCGTGCGGCCACCTGGGGAGCCAGGGCAAGCAGCTCGGCACGAGGCACGGCCAGAAGGCTGGTAGAGTTGAACTCGCGCCCTGACATGTCCGGGCGCAAGCGGGCCAGGTGCTGCCGTACCTCGGCGATGCACGCCTCCTCGACGTCTCTGGCCGTTACCGGACGAACTCTCGGCTCCAGCACGCTGACCGTTCCCTGCGCGCTACGGCCGTCGTCCAGCCGGATGCTCGAGACCAGATCCGTGGGAGGGCGCTCCTCACGGATCTCTCGAATGGCCTTGGCCTTGAACTCCCTGCTCAGCGTGGACAGGTCTCGCTTCTGCTGCATCCAGGCGTCCCGGTGCGCGCGGGCGCGCCTGTGCGTGTCCATGTACTGCCGCACGGTACCGCGGTACTCCGGTGGCAGCTGCGACACCACGGTGCGCGTCTTCCCGCGCTTGGGCCGCCCAACGGGCGCCTTGGAAGTCCCCGCGCCGGAGGAAGGGGACGCCTTGGCTGCTGCTGCAACCGCAGTCGGCGGCGGTGCTTCTGCTTCCGGCGCGCGTGTGGCCGCCATCCGGAGGCTCGGGGCTCGTTCCTTCATGAGGCGTGCCTTGAGCATGCGGTGCAGCAGAAGCCCGAGAGCCGTTGCGTTGTCCATGCCCAGCGACGGCTGGCTGGCGTCGTATGGAATGGTTTTGGGGTCGGCGGCAGCAGCACCGGCTCTGCTGCCATCGCGCTTCATTTTAACTCTGCTCCAACCAAGCACCCCCGACGCCCGCGAGACGCCGCACGAGAGAGAGATGACGACCGGGGCACCCCGCGCCCCTGGCTCGCAGTGGGCCACTGTCGGCTTCGAGACGACGATTCCCATGGCACGGGAAAGCCGATCTCCAGCCCAATGCGCGACACGTCCGGAGCTTTGGAGTGGATGCAGATGCGGCTGCCGCTGCCGGCGTTCGCGGCCCTAGTCACCGTCGTCGCGGCGCTTCTTCTTGGCGTGGTCGGCAGCGCCACTCGGGCACCGCACCAGCACAAGCCCAGGGTCGTGGCAGGCCGGCGCATCGCCGGGCTCGTGGCGGCGGCTGCCGGCGTGAGAGACGGACGGATCCGCGACGCGGCGTCGGCCATGGGCATTGCTCCCGGGCAGGTCAGCGCAGCGCGCGCGCTCGGGTGGCTGGACGCCGCCGTGGTCGAGGCCGGGGGGAACGAGGCGCTGGTGAGCAGCGAGAGCGGCCTCGACGTGGCGCAGCTGCGGAGTGCCTTGCGGTCTCGATCGACCTGACGGTGGTGACGGTGGCTTCGGAAATCCCGAATCGCAGCCAGCCGGACATGGAACCGTTCGACCAAGCCACACGGCGACCCGATCTTCGAACCGCTCTGCTAATCTCGCCACTCGTCGGATCCCTGGGCGTCGATCGCCTTGCGTCCGGTGATCTGATGGGGGGACTCATCAAATTCTTCTTCTTTGTTCTGCTCATGCCGTTGGCGCTTTTGTGGAATCTGGTGGACTTTGTGCACCTCCTCGTGGCGGACCGCTTCTTCATCGGACCGCAGATCCAATGGGCCGCCGTGCCAAGGAGGCACATCCGCGCCGCTAAGATCGGGGCCGGGATCCTCTGGGCAGTCCTGTTCGTGCTATCGGTCGTGAGCAGCATCTTGGTGGGAGCCGCGGTTCGGACCGGAGCCAGCGAGAGCTCAACCAAGGCCACCGGATCCGGTGCGGCGATGGAGTTCCTTGATGACGACGACAACGAAGGCAACACCAACAGAGGGCTTGACAAGGAATCCCAAAAGATGCTGCGGCAATCGGAAGGTTCCGCGCAGCAACTGCCGAAGGAGCCTCGTGGTCCGGGTTTGGAGACCCCAGCCGCAGACACAGACGCACACATCAGCAACACCGATGCGGACACGCCCGAGGCTGCGCCAGCCTCGGCAGAACGGCAGCCGTTAAAGACACCGGCAAACGAGAAGGACACGGATGAGACAGAGACCGTCGTGCGACCGCGGCAAGTGGTGGACCATGTCATGCTTCAGAAGCAGAGCCGGTATTATCAGAACGCGGCGGTGCGGCCCCCGTGGATGCGCAGCGAGGCGGACCGCCTCCACGACGCCGAGATGGATCGTTTAGAGCGCGAGCAGGAGGCGCAGAGGCACCTGGCCGAAGCCGCCGTGCGGCACAGACGAGTTATGGTTTGAGCAAGACACGCTTGGAAGGAATCCACGGATCGACGTCACTCACACGAGACCCGTGCCCCAGGCCGGAACCTTGATCTGCACCAGAGAGTGCTCGTCGTATCCCGTCATCACCGCGTACGTCCCCTCCAGGCCAACGCACGCCCGCACCGCCTCCGCCTGCGCACCGGCGCTCCGGAACAACCTCTCCGCGTCGGCAGGATCGACACGCAAAGATTCGTCCGATGCCCAGGTCTCGTCCTCGATACCGAATCCTGTATCGCGCACGAGCCGCAGCATCCCCGTGGCGTCGGCCAAGTCCGTCAGACGGTCGCCCACGTTGATGAGATGCGGTCTTCCTCCCCGTCGGGCCCGTTTGCGCATCGTCGTCTTGGCCAGCAGCTGCAAACCGGACCCCCTTGTCATGAGCTGCAGCGTCGTGGGTGCCACTCCGGCCTCTTGCAGGTCCAGCTCGGCCGCGGCCCAGTTGCGGCGCGACCGGGTGCGAGCCGTCACGACGTGAAGCTGCCGGGCGCCCGCGTCCCGGGCCAGCCGCAGGAACTTGAAGTGCTCGGGCAGCGGCGCCACGACCTTGGCGGGCCGCTCCGCTCCGATGGCGTGGACGTCCGGCGGAGCCAGCAGGTCCAGCAGGGTTCCGTCGATGTCGAAGACGGATCCCGCGGCAGTCCGACCGGCGAGCAGGATCCTAGCGGCTTCCACTGCCTCGTCGGCCGACCGGCAGACCACGCCGCAACGCAGATCGGTGGTGGCGGTAGCACCAGCAGCAGAACCAGCGGCGACAACGGCGGACTCTGGCTCGGCGTCGAGGTGCGACCCGGGCCCTTCCATTCCGCGAGAAAGCAGGCCAGGCCCTCCTTGCCTTTCCACCGATCCCACTAAATCGCCAAGTTGCCATTCATGGCCCAACTGATGCGAGGTATCCTTCGAGAAGGCATGCGAGCGGCCGCACTGGATCCTGAGGCCCACTTCCTGGCTCGAGCCGGCGTGGGGGGGCTGGTCACGGCCCTTGGGCTGCAGGGCCTGGCCATGTACAACGACCACGCGCAGCTCGAGTCCACCAAAGACGAGCTCGGGGCCGACCTTCCCGCCATCGTGTGGCAGAACGAAGAGTACGCCGACGCGCTGCGAGAATTCAAGCCACCGCGAGGTTCCGGCGACCGCCTGGTGACGGCGTACCGCATGGTCGGACAGACCCTGGCGGCGCTGGAGGAATTTGGTCTGTCGATTCTGGCGGCACCCACCGACGATATCGTCAATCTAAACGTGCCCGACGCCTGCATCGTTCTCGACGAACTGTTTGAGACGGTCCTAGACGCCTGGGGGGTGTTCCTGCTGCGCATCGAGCACCACGACGTCGTGGCCCCGCAGTATGACCAGACTCCGGAAGAGGTCGCCGCGATGGTGCCCCCGCTGTCCCCCAAAGAGAGGAAGGCGTACCGGAAGTTCGCCTCACAGCCGCTCGAGAAGAGGGTCGAGCTGCACGATAAGCTAGAGGCCTGGATGCACGACGGAGCGATTGGCAACATGCTCCCGCAGATGGTCAACCCCGAGCTGACGGACCTTCACTTTGAGCTGCTCGAGGCGGCGCAGCGCACCCATGAGATGGCCAAGCGCAGGCTTCTGGAAGAGGAGTCGGCCGTGGTGGAGGCACTAAAAGCGGCAAAGCACGATCCCCTGGAGATGATGCGGGTGGATCTCATGGACCTGGACGAGGGCCACGCGGGCGCCGGGCTGGAGGGAGCGGAGGCGGACGAGCTGGACCTGCTGGCGCGCGGGCCGTTGCGTGACGACGGATTTGACCCGGAACAATTTGGTGGAACACAGTGATGATGTGAACACACATTGAACCGACGCGCTCTCTCACTCACTCTCATTCGCATTCGCATTCGCAATCGCATTCGCATTCGCATTCGCAATCGCATTCGCATTCGCAATCGCATTCGCATTCGCAATCGCATTCGCATTCGCAATCGCATTCGCATTCGCAATCGCATTCGATCGCCCCCTCCCCCGCGCCCGCAGCCTCACCCAATTTGAGCAAACATGCTGGAGGCCGCCGCGACCGGATCGTCCACCACCGCATCACCGTCCCCTGCCTCTTCGTCCCCGTGTGCCCTCGGTGACGACGCTCCCGGTGCCGGCGCCTGTGACGACGACGAAGCACCCACTCCGTGTCCTTCCGGTCGCCTCGGCACGGGCGCCGACGCCGCGTCTGGCGCCACCGATCCTCCTCCGCCCCCGCCCGCCGGTCCGGTAGCGTCTTCCAGGTCGCTGGGGTCCATCTTCTTGAAGCATGCCCAGAGAATGGTGGCGTCCCTCTGCTCCTCGCTGGTCCCCACCGGCACCGTCTGCGTCAGCAACACCTCGGGTGCCTCCACGGCCTGGTCTCGGATGGACGTCTGCATCTTCTCCGTTCCGAAGTTGATGCTCGCTCCCATGACTTGCGCGATCTGCATGAAGGGATGCAGCGTTCGCATGCTGAACCGGTACTTGAGAGTGACCCTTCCTTCGCGGTCGACCAGGCGGGTCTGCTCGTGCGTGGACAGGTTCCGGATGTCCGTTTGCACCACGTAGCACAGAGGGTTTTTGCCCTGCTTGAACATGCGCGAGAGCAGCGTGTACCGGGCGTGGTCCGTCGTAGCGTCGCCTGAGGATTCGAGCTCCAGCATGCCCCAGTCTGTCTCCCTGCTCAGGCTCATGCCCTGGAGGTCGTCGTCCGTGCGGGCCGACGCGGGGATACGGTCTTGCGGGATGTACCCCAGCTTGAACACCAGATCCTCGGCTCCCATGCGATGGCAGTGGTCGACGAACTGCGTGATCGGGTCCTGCGGCTCCACCTTGAAGCCCATCCCATAGGGCTACGTCTTGAGGCCGAGCACGTACTCTTCCTCCTCCTCGGGGTCCACATCGTCGCCCTCCAGCAGCGGGGCGCTCAGGGTGATGGCCATATCCTGCTGCTCGCGCGCCCCGCCAGCGATAGTCAGCTTGTTGTCGTCCTCTCGCATCACGACGACGACCTCGTCCATGCTGCGGCTGAAGAACTCGATCGACTGGATCAGCTTGCCGAGATCCACAAACACCACCACCCCCTTGTCCCGAGGAACGCTCGCCTCCAAGGTGGCGTCGCACGGCCACTGCAGACGACCGTACATGTAAGCCGCCTGCTTGGTGATGGAGATGAGGCTCATGTACTTGTTTGTGATGCGCAGGATCATCTTGACCTGCGCCTTGGGGCTGTCCGACTGCCGAAGCCCCTTGAGGATCTGCTTCATGAACGACACGAGCTGCTTTGCCGCCGTGACTCTGGCCGTAAAGAAGAACTCGTTGTCCATTCCCGTGTTCTCCAGTCGCTTGGCCACGTCGGTCGCGAATTCGTCCGCCGCCTCTCCCTCCGCCGGGACCCCAAGCCCGCCGAGCAGATCGTCCTCCTGCGCTCCCGAATCGGCCACCGGCGGGTTCAGAGCCGCGTGGTCCATCGACGGGCTGGCTCCGGCACCTGCACCCGACTCCACCATAGCGTCCATGTCAATGTCCATATCCATGTCCATGTTTTGGTTGTCGTCCGCGATTCCGACAGCAGCCGAGAGCACCTCGTCCGCGTCCAACTCCGTTCCCACCGATTCGCTGACGACCGCCTTCTTCCGACCGGCCTTCTTGGCCTTCTTCTTTGTCTTCTTGGACTGCGCATCCGCATCCTCCGCTCTTCGGCGCTTGGACACCGGACCCGAGTCGGGCGTGTCGGCCGCGGGACGCTTCGAGCCGGCGGAAGGCTCGACCTCGACCTCGGGCAGTGCCAGTGCCGGTCCCGTCTCGCTCGACACGAGTCCAATGTCCGGATCGGCCTGGGACTCCGAGGCCTTCTTCTTCTTCCTGTTCTTGCCTGCCTTGCTTCCTTTGCCGGTCTTGCTGTTCTTGTCGCTCTTGCTTCCTTTGCCGGTTTTTCTGATGCCCTTGGTGGCCTTGGACTTGGCTTGGTGAGTTGTTCCCGACGTCGAGCCGGTGGTGGCGGGTGCTGTCTCTTCCGTCATGTCCATCCCGGGCATGCAAAAGGCAAAGAGGCAAACACCGGACGCTTCTAATCTGCGAAACCTTTTTTGGGTGCGGTCGCGCGATGCAAGCCCAATGTGTCGCCACGTGTGGGCCCACCGCGACGGTTCGCCCGCAGCGACAAGTGCCGGTCCCCGACTCGGGTGCCGCCGAGGTCACGAAGGTTCCGCCACAATCTCGTACGTCCAGCACACTCGGTCCGCTCAGGCGCTTGCTGGGCAACGCTCTCGGCAGCGTCCTGTGGCGATTGGCGCGTGCCTTGATGCTGGTGGTCGTGATACCGATGGTGTGCGGCTCCATCGTGACGTGGGTTCTCGCTCAGGTTGCGGACGGAGCCTGGCTGCCTCACGGCGAGGGCGGACCAGCAAACTCCGACCACGCCAGGATCCAGACCGCGCTGCAAGACCACCGTGCCCACGCGCCGGCTCTGAGCGAGCCGAACGAGTTGGAGCAGCTGTATCACATGTACGTAGGAGAGAAGGCTCGCAAATCGGATGTCCTGCAGGCGGTCAGCGACGCCATGCGCGGAGGCCGTGTGTGGGAGATTCAAGATGTGCCGGTGCTGCAGCGGTTCCCGCTGGGCGTCCGACGGGCTGCCGAAGATGTGCAGCGCTCCATCGGATCCATCGTCAAGTCTCCCTCCCGCCGGCGCGCTTTTGCCGGAGCCTTCCGCTCCGCCGCACCGGCGGCCGGCGCTTCTTCGTCGCTGTCGCTGCCGAGATCGCCTTCAGGTTCAACACGGCTCTCGCCGCCGCCGCTCGCGTTCGACGACCGCGTACAACAGGCGAAGAGGGAGCGGCTTCTGGCGCCGGGTCCGATGAGCGTGACGACGTTCTCCGCTCTGACTCCTTCTCCGCTTGACGGCGCTAAAACTCCCGTTGCCACGGAACCGTTCCCACCGGGCCAGGCCCCATCGCCACCGGTGGCGGCGATGGGGCCGCGGCCGCCGCCGCCCCGGCGTGAGACTCCGGTCCAGCGCCGGAAGCGGCTTCTTCGCCTGTCGGCTCTCCTCCGACGCATGGGCGGGGCAGCATGAACTCGAACGCCGTGTCTTGGTAGGCCTCGTCCCCGTCCAGGGTCTCGGCGTCGGGGTGCGACTGCCAGTGCCTCCGGCGGGCGGCCTCCCCGCCTTCGGGGCAGCTTCGAAGTGTCACCCCGGTGGCTCGGACCAGGTAGACGAGCTCCTGGAGCAGCGCGCAGTTGGGCACAAAGGTCCCTTTGGCGGTGCGCCACTGCTTGAGTTCCTATTCCGGGGCGTCGACAAGGACCCGTCGGAGGAAGTGGCTCCGGTAGCGCATCTGGACGGAGCGCAGCACGGCGCGGTCTTCCGGCAGCCGGTAGCTCGCCCCTTGCGACCGAATCCGTGCCTCCTCATGGACCATGGCGGCCCTCCGCACGATCCAGAGCAGGCATTCGAGGCCCGCGAACACGGGTCCGCCCGAGCTGCGGAGCGAGCCCATGCATGTGCCCCTCGGCCAAAAATCAAAGACCAGGTCGGGGTGCGACTCGTCCCAGACACGAACGATGCACCGGCCGCAGCGGCGCATGGGCTCGATCACGAGGCGGAGGTCCTCGTCCTCCGGCGGCGTCGGGGCACCGGCGGACGCCGCGGGCGGGCGCGTGGTGTCCATGGCTTTCAACGGTCTTGCGCGCCAAGGGGGCAAACGATGGTAGGTCCCCTTGTGTTGGCGCGGACGTGCCAGCGCAGGAAAGCCCCCGTGTCCCGGACGCAATGCGGTTCCTGCGCGAGATGAACGAGCCGGGATTCCCGTCCACCGTGATCCTGGTGGGCGCGGTGCTCGTCGTCTGCTCGGTGCTGCTTCCAATGACGCTCCGGTTCTTCGCCGTGGCCGCCGGCCTGGTGATCCTGCTGGGCGCCATGCTCGTTGCGCTCGACGCGGTCCGGACGAACGACGTGCGGTCCAGCGAGCGCGGGGCCGGCCTGGTCTTGGGCACCGACCGGGAGGCGGCGGACCGGGAGGCGGCGGACCGGGAGGCGGCGGACCGGGAGGCGGGACCGCGGGACCCCGAGGTGTTTGCCGAGCTCGACCGCGTGCTGCAAGACCCCTGACTGCGGCGGAACACGGGGCGGAGAAGGTGGATCTTGTCGTGGCGTGCGTCCGACGCGGGGCGGCAGCGGGCGAGAGACGCAGACGAGCGCTCCTTTTTAGAGGCGATCGCGTGGCGCGGAAAGATCATGGCGGGCTTCCTGGATCTCTTCGCGGCGCGGGCCAAGCCCGACGGGCCCAAGCCCAGCACGATGTTCGAGGCGGATCTGTGCACCGTGACCTTGCCGGACGAGGTCGGTGAGGACCTCAGCAAGGTGGTGCAGGAAGCCTTCCAGGAAGCTCGGTCCAAGGGCATCCGCACGGTCTTCTTCGATATGGTGCAGCGCGGCGGCGAGGTCGACCACATGGAATGCGTGCTGTCCGAGTTCGAGGCGTGGAGGTCGGTTCCCGGGAACGTGGTCGGCGTCATGTGCCGCGGCGTCTGCGCGAGCGCGGGCATCTTCATCGCGGGGCTGGCTTCGCCGGGGTACCGGTTCGCGGATCCCCACTGCAAGTTTATGATTCACTCGGCGTACACGAGCCAGAGCATTGGGCGCATCAACACGCAGGCCGACTCGGAGCAGCAGTGGCTGCAGTACACGACGCGCGAGACGTTTGCCCGGCTGGAGAAGCAAATCGGCCGTCGGATGGGGTTCTTCCAGGAGCTGCTGGAGGACGCTTCGTCGGGGCAGGACCTCAACATCGACTCCAAGCGCGCGATGCAGCTGGGGATCATCGACCACGTGGGCTACCCCCGCTTCGAGACGGAGGTCCGAACCACAGTATCGACCAAAATCTACCTGAATGGCGAGCGCTACAAGTCCCCTGCGGTGTCGCCGCTCCAGATCAAGAACGACGACGAGTGCGCCGACGTCATTGTGGACTTTGTGAAGGAGGACGTGAAGGAGGAGTACAAGCCGGAACGCCCTCGCCGCCGCAAGCACCGCCGGTCGCGGCGCCCCCGGAAGCGCAAGGCGGCGGACTCGGACGACTCGGAGGACGAGGAGGACGGGGACGACTTCGAGGAGGACGGGGACGACTCGGACGCGGGAGAGGAAGGAGTCGCGGCAAGCGGTGGTGGCGGCGGACACGAGGAAGAGGATGAAGTGAGCGAGGACGACGAGCCCAAACGAGCCAAGAAGCGTAAGAGCAAGAAGAATCTTAAGGCACGGGCCGACGAGGGTCCCGCCAAGAAGAAGCGCCGCAAGGCCAAGCCAACCGACGGTCCGGACGGCGGCGCCGCGGCGGCATCGGCGCCCGCTCCTCCGGCTCCCGAGCCAGACGCGGCCGAGGAAGAGGAGGACGAGACGTCTACCGGAAAGTGGGACACCCTGTCGCACGACAGCGGTGAGGAAGTCGATACGGCGGAAGTCATGGATGCACCTTGATCCGGAAGGTCCCGTTCTCGTTAGCTAGGACAAATACGTTCTTTGTCTTGCCTAACAACACAAAGTTTATGTCTTTTGGCCTACACGCCGTTAAGTTTGATCTCAATTCCGACTGTGCATCGTCTAGGGTTCTAGTGCCTTCTGGTTTGTCTGGAAGCAAGACCGTGTTGATGAGCTTGCAATTTGACACCGCTAGCGTCTGATGCACCTGCCAAGCAAATTTGTTCCAACGTACAGCCTTGGCGTCCTTGCCAACAGGACCGTCTTTTGTTGCAAGGAATACCTTGTCTGTGTCGGGCAGCTTGAGCGTATCCCAAATTTTCATATCTACGTCTTTATTGGGGGGAATGACGATCACCGGCACCTGGGAGACGTCCTTCTCACCAAGGTACGCCATAGCGGTGCTGTACGTATCTTTTGGAAGCACCGGGTACACGAGCCCGAACGCAAACATGTGTTTTTTTTCTTCAGTTAATGTGCTGGCGTACATGCTGAAGAACACTGCTGGCCCGCACTGCACTCGGGCTAACATGTGCCTTTTGGTTACGATGTCCCCCATGTTCCCTTTAGGCACGAGCTTTAAGAGCGTGTTCATCTTCATGGTTGTATTATGCGCGACGGCGGAGCCATCGTCGGTAGCAAACTTAAACTCTGCGTCGGAGTCGGAACCCCCACCATCACCTGATGCCGGCTTGGTTCCAGCAGCAGCCATCACAACACCAGTTTCTCCTCAGAGGAAACGACCACACGCGGAAGATATGGATTAGCTGCTCAAACTCAGAAATCTAGAGACGACCGAGGATGGTGTGACCCGGGCGCAACTGGGATCCTAGATGGTGGTGTGTACCGATAAGCACCTCTATGTGGCCATGGGAGGTAATGACTTCGAAAACCTTCGCTTCCTTATGGCTATCATGCAACACTTCGTCGGGAATGCTGAATGGAGTGTCGTGAACGCCGCGAGTGTAGCAGGAATGCGGCAATTGCCACGAAATACCTCCGTGCTCTTCCAGCGGGTCGAGTATAAAGACTCGATAATGCAATTGGCCGAGCCGGTTGAAGCCAAAAAGCTTCGAGCATTACGCGATAATATGGCTAGTATAGGTATCTGTGATTACGCGCTTATTGCTGTTAAAGTGGGAGAACGTCTCAACAAAGACGTTGTGAACGCGATTCGCTTCTTGGCGGTTGCATATGCCTTGGCAACGACAAAGGAAAGCATCCAAGTCGGATAAGCTTACTCTAACTTTAACTTCATAACAGTTTCCTCGGCTAGTCCTCGCTCGGCTTGCGGGTCGTCGAAGTCGTTTTGTTTGATGTACTCGAAGTCATCCGGCGGCAACTGCGATGGCACTTTTCCCAGCTCGCTCATTTTCACCAAAATGTCCTGGGCTTTAGTTGACTGGTCTGACTTCGACTTCACCTTCGTTATCACGGCGTAAATGGCTTTCGTTATCACGGCGTAAATGGCTTTGATATCCTACTCATCGTTAGTCTTTTTCTTCTCTGGAAGCCTCGGGGGTCCCTGAAAGACAACCCTTACTGGCTTGCCGTCCTTTTCTGGCAGACGTCGGGCCCTCAATTTCACGTCCTCGTACAGACTGGCGAATGTGACGCCGTCTTCCTTCTCGTCGTCGCTTCCTCGTTCCCCATCCCTACCCTCAAAAACTCGCCGAAGGATGTCTTCTCCTCCGGCACCCGCGCCTGATGCCGCTTCGGCCTCGTCTTCTACTCCGGCACCCGCGCCTGATGCCGCTTCGACCTTGCCGCTCTCGGAGAAGAAGAACGGAACATTCTTATTGCCCTACTCGTCCACGATAAAGTCGTTCTCCAGCATCTGGTTGAAGTACAGCACCAGGGCCGGGCTGTCGCCGAACGTCAGCACGAACTGCATGTACAGGTAGTGTGCGAGGAGGGCTCGCAGGGACTCTGAGAAGGCGCGCGGATTCAGATCCTGACGAAGTAGACGCGTCAGAAGCAGATCCGTGCCTAAGCGGGACGCCACGGGCGAGACAAAGGTGGTCCGCATTGGGATCAACGCGGGCGAGCGACCCGTATCTGCCTTGGTAAACTTAAAGTGCTGCCACTAGTACTTGAGAGGGAGATGCGAGGAGGAAGCCAGGCGCCCTCCCAGCATTCCGCGCCAGACGAACTACCGGCAGGAGAGAGCCAGGCCGCGGCAGGCCGCGCGGCAGGCCTCGTACAGGTTTTCGATGCCCGATTGCTTTGCCTTAACCGAAGCCGCGCCGAAGTTGCACGACGGCATCTCGATACACCCGTGCCGGGCAGTGCCAGCGATCGTGGCACGCTCGTCCAGGAAGGGGTTTGGCGAATCGTCGGTAAAGCGTGTCTCCAGCAGCTTCTGCAGCATACTTATGCCTCGCTAATTCTTGGCCAGACCTGATCCCTCCACAAACTGTTTCTCGTGTTCTTTTTGGGCGGACCCCGCAGATTCGGAAGATGCATCCATGAGTAGACGGACAGCCACGGTTTCACTCGGGCGTGGTCGGACCCGCTTCGACGACACTCCCGCCCGGCGACGCTTCGGCCGCATCCCCGTGTCCGTCAGGGTCTCGCGGAGACCCGGACCCTGCACCGCTTCTGGGACTCTTGGGAGGGACCGTCTCCGTGTCCATGCCTTCTCGGGCCATCCGCTGCAAGTCCTCCAGCGAGAACTGTTGAGTCGCGGTGTTCACCCGGCGTCCCTTGTACCCTCGCCCCCGGGCGCCGCCAGATGCAGCTTCTGTCTGGCTCGCCATCGCCTGAAGATCCTCCAGGCTCATGCTGCTGTTGGCCGTCCGGCGCATCCTCTCCACGTCCCGGTCCACCACCTTTGGCTGCCGGCGAATGGGTTGCTGCTCTGTCTGCCGCGCCAGTTCTCTCACGTCCACCGGAACCGTCGACAGCCCCTTCCGCTGCGCCCGCCGCCGCACGTCGTCTCTCTGCTCCGTGTCGGAGTCCACAAACGGGTTGCGATCCGCCCCAGCACCGGACGCCGGAGCCGGGCCTGCCTTCGTCTATGTCGGCCGCGCGGACGCCTCGGCGGGGCCGTCATCGGCCGTCACGGATGGGGATGGCACGGGACCCTCGGCGGCCGCGGCAGTTCCCCTGACCAAACGCCGCGGCTTCCGGAGCGGAATTGGACCCGCCAGACGTCGTCCGGACGCGACCGCCACCGCCCGCTCCGCCGCTTCGGGGAACGCCATGATCGGTGCCTTCGTCCGAGCGTGCTTCCTCTGCAGCTGCATGAAGCGCGGCCCGTGGTGGTACATCTTCGCGACGGGGTTGCCCGCTCCAAACAGAACCAGCTCCAGCTCTGGCGGGGCGTGGCCGAGCTCGTCCACCAGGAAGCACAGCTCGTAGCAGGCAGCGGCCTTGACAAAAAACTTCTTGGTGCTTCGACGGAAGAGAATCGGAGAGTCTTTGGGGTCGATGCCCCGCTCGTCCAGCCGAGCTAGCGTCTTGGCTGCCTCCGTTGGGGTGACAGTGTCGAGGTTGAGAATCCGGATGTTGGCCTCGTTGCCCCCGACCAGCAGCGCGAGGGGCAGTTGCGGGATGAGATCGAGCATCACCTTGTGCGCAGACGGGGTCTTGCGGTCGGCCTCGACGGCCCCCGCGCGGCCCAGGATAATGGTGCATTCCAGCGGTCTTGCCTTCAAGGATACGCTGCCAGTTTGAGACGCCATGACGAACGGGGGGTTTACGATCGCGCAGCTGTGGATGGATGCAGCGGAGGCGGACCCTCACTCACGGCCCTCCGAACCTCCGAACTCGGACACTGTCGGCCGCAGTCAACCCCAACCACCCGTCCCGAACACTGGCCACGCCCCGCAGGAAGTTGGCCGTGTCCTCCGACGCTCGGGCCGTGGCGTCCTGTCCCTCGCGACACAGCTCTCGGATCTCGCGCCGGTGGACCCCGTGCACCAAGAGTCCGAACAGGTCCACCTGAGGCGCAGCCACCACGGTCCGAAGACGGGAGAGTTCTCTCTCGGCCGAGCCCGCCGTCCGGTGCTGGTGCGTCGTCATCGCTCCTATGAGGGCAAACATGCTGTGCAAGCCCCATCCCACGATGGACGCGGCAGGGGACTACGGGGTCTCGTCGATTGCGAATCGCAGCGTGTGGTGGGATGGGAACCTCGGGTCGTTCCATCCCGGCAGCGGCGTGCTCACGCAGCCGTCCGACAGCACGCGGTCACTTCCACTTCCCGGCAAGACCGCGGGAGGGAACACCAGGGGCAGCGCGCAGGAGGCGCACACGCAGTCCAGCACCGAGCAGTCGGGGGTCGCCTCGTCCGACAGCTCGAACGGACTATGACCATCCGAGGCCCATACCGCAACGTGGCACCCGCACCGCGCTGCCAGCTGCGCCATCGTCTCGTCCCCCGCAATACCAGCAAACTCGAGGCAGCTCCGCACAAATCGCCGCAGCGAGCTGCTGGGAAGGCACGCCCACGTTCCCGGGTCCGAAGTGCCCATGCCCACCGCCAAGACGCGGGACATCAAGCTCGCTTGGCCCGGTCTCGAAGGGTCCGTGCGTGCCCCCGGCTCAACCGCATCCCCCTCCTTTGTCGGAGGCGCGGCTAGCACAACGTCAACCAGCCTCCCCAAGATCCCCTCACCACTCGCGGCATCCGCCAGGGTCGGCTGTCGCACCGACCGCATGAAGCGCACGGCGTCCCACGGGTCGGCTCCCGCGGCCAAAACCACGGCAAGCAGCGCGCCAATGGACACCCCTGCGAAGCGCTCGATGCGGTCGCGCATGGCCTTCCAATTCCGGCGCGATCCGGCAATGCACTACACGGCGCCCAGGAAGCACAGGCCCTTGTGCATGCCGCCGCCGACGCACAGGCACCGAGTCGACCTTCGGATCCACGCGCACCATCGCCCGCGCCAGAAGTCGCGCGCCGCCGGCTCGCACACCAACCGCGCCGTGGTCTCGACCAGCTCAGTGACGGCAGGCTCCATTTACCTCCACGTCGGCAGGGGAATATGTATATGCGGGAGGGAGAGGGGACATCCGAAACATCGCGCTAAATGCGCCGCAGCACTACTGACCGCCCCACAGCTGGGTACGATGCCAATCCATTTGCAGCGCCCGATGTCGTTGAGTCCTTCAGCCTCAAAGGCTGGGAGAAGTTCCCGATCTTCATCAACTTCTGCAGAGACTTGGGCCTGAACCCTGATGGCACCTGGACCATACTCCGAACCTTCCGTGAACTGCGTCGAGACTTGGATGTCCGGCGCGATGCCGACTCCTTCCTGTACACGGCCAGCCACAGAGAAGAAGCAGATCAAGAGCGCATTCTTGCAGCAGCATTGAAGCTGCAAAAGGCATTAGCGGCCGCAGTTCCGGATCTTGGATTTGTCCAAGCGAAGGACGCAGATGGCGGCAAAAGCACATTCAAATTCAGGCTGCCATCCGGTCACACGTACGGCGACACCCAGACCGGCACGGCGCGAGGTGTTGAAGGCACCACGAGCCTAGGACGAGTAACCGTGGTCAAGCTTCCGCGGTTTGCCAGAGACGAGGATGGCAGTGTCGAGGACCGCAAGCTGACCGCTGCACTTACCGGAGCGAATGCGTTACGCGAAGCCCTGAAGGCGTACGTCATGAACCACGCGGCGCCATTAACAACGGTGCGCGTGTTGGCAGTTGGTCACGTCAGGGCCTCCATCTTCTACCGAGAGGAGAGTGACTATCGCGGCCGCTCCGTGCAAGTTCCCATCGACGAACCAACCGACACGATTGGCTTCGTTATGCGGCGTGGATGTCCGAGAGAAGGCAGGCGCAAACGATTTACAAGGCCATCCGCGGTCTGCGCAAGCTGTGGCACCACAAGATCTTGCACAATGACGCTCACGCCGCAAACATCATGGTCCATGATCGGCCGGGGCATCCACCAAGCGTGTTCTTTATCGACACGGGCTTCTCGTGCGTTACGATGCGGGCAACCGACGGAACAGAAGTGGTGATCGCTGGCAGCTGGTCCAAGAGCGAGGCCGTAGCATTCGACCGAGTATCAATAACCCTCTACAGGTCCAGCTTCTACACGTGCCAGACGTGGGAGTACGAGATCAAGCAGTTCCTTCGTGGGCTTGAGCGCCTCGACTTGGACTGGCTGCGTGAGGCTATCGATGACTTTGACGCCGCCGCTGCCAAGGTCTCTCCGATGGATCCGATGCGCGCTAGACTGTTCGAACTGAAGGTGTCTGAAGTAATTCGGCAACGAGCGTTGGACCGTCGCCTTGGCGCGGAGCCTTCCGAAGCAGCAGGTACCGCTGAACATGCTGACGACGACTTCCTCACTTTGTATTCGCCAGATTCGGTTGGCAGCATTGACGTTCGAAGCACAACGGTACCAGCCGTTGCAACTCAAGGCAGACGAAGTGGCAGTGGTGAGGACGTCAGCGATGGCGCCGCACGAGGCGGTGGTGGTGGACCGAACATTCCCGCGGAGGTGCCGGTTCTGGGATCAGAAGACGCCGCCGCTGCCGCTGCCTTGATTGCTTCAGCAATTCGCAACGAAGACTCACCCGCGGCAGCAGCTGCACAACTTCCGGTGGTCACCATGCCAGCAAAGCACATGCATCTTCCACCGATCCGTGCTGGCACACTTGCATAAAGTCGGTGTGGTCGTACGCACCACCACCTCCACCTCCAGCAGCGGCCATGCTGTTGTCGTGCGTGCGAATGCGGTTGCGTACCGATCCAAGAGCTTCCCCGCACGCAAATCAAGCAGGGTCACCCTCAGCTGCAGAGGCCTTCCTTCTTCGCGTCAGTCACCGCCGCCATCCGGGATCCCGACGAACGCAGCTGCTCCCCGGTGTTCAACCGGCACTTGCTTTGCGGCATGAAAGACAGTTATCATGGCAACCTCGCGCCCGGAAGCCGCGCACCCCGACCAATTCCCGGGACGATCGGCAGCTTTGGCCGCGGTGCGGCGCCACGGAGGTAATCTCGCCACGGGACGCCGTGCCGGGCACAACATCGCTCAGGTGCAGGATCCCGCTGTTTTGGACGGTGAAGTGGCTGCAGCGGCGGCGCCCTTCCACTCCCGAAGGATCCCGCGCTTCGCTACCGCCAATACGACAGGCCGATTTCCGCCGGGCGTCTCGGCATCCGTGATTCGGCAGACGCTGGGACAAGCCCGCAAGCCGCAGCCCGAAATCAGCGAGGGTCGCCTGGCCCGGGCGCAGCGGGTTCCGACGTACGAGCAGCTGGTTCGCAAGCATCGCAAAGCCAAAGCCGAGGCGATGTAGTTCCTGCAGGTCGCCGATCAGCTCGAGTCCATGGGTCTCAGCGGCGACGTCGCTCGCGAGAAGGCCGCGCAGTTCAAGGAGGACACCATGAGCATCCACTACATCGGAGGCCGCGTCGCCCACACGCATTCTCGTGCCGCCAGCCGTCCTCCTCTCCATCCCGCCGCGACGGCACCGCGTCCCGCCGCAGGCGAGACCGACCCTGCTGCGGCCGAGGCGGCGCCCGCGCCAGAACCCTTGGTGGCGGCGCCGGCGCCGGCGCCGGCACCGGCACCGCACGACCCATCCCCGTCCCCGTCCCCGTCCCCGTCCCCGTCCCAGTCGCGGGTGATTCGGCTGGCAAGTCCTCGTGTCCTGGCGCGGCCGCCCCAAGACACAACAGAGTCCGACGCGGCGAGTCAGACCAAGGATGCCCAGGCCCAGACACAATCTTCTCCCCAGCCCCCGACATCCGCTGCGCCCACGAGGCGACTGATTCCTGTGTCCCGCGCGAAGAATCTGCGAGCCAAGGTCACCTCTTTGGAGGTGCTGATCCCCGAGGCCAAAGCCCAGGGAGCTGGCACGTTCCAGCGGAGCGACGGCGCCAAGGCGCCTCCGGGCATGGTGTTCTTGCCGCACGACACGGCGCTTCAGATTCTGGGCCGGGACGTGCGGGCGTACACTGTGGCGGGGGGGGGCGCCGACCCCGCTCCATCCCAAAGCACGGCGACACACCGACGGCGAGGCTTGACAACCGCGCTGTGGCCGTTTGATACCGGAGATGCGATGGAAGACCCGTTTGCGCGCTAAAAATGAATCTCGTGTGTGTGTGTGTGTGTGTTGCCATACCATACCATACCATACCAATTCTCTCATCGTGTTCCCCTGCTTTACCGTCTTCGCCTAAAGTTGGCAAATACCGGCTTCCGCGATTCGTCGCGCTACGGCCCCGTCATCAGGCTCGACTGCTTCCTTGGACCGTCCGCCCAAAAGATAGCCGGCAGCGGCACAAAGCGGCTGTTCCGAGCCCGGCCCCACTCGGTCGAGCGCCGGGCCGCGTTGTGCGTAAGGAATGCGCCTCCAACCGACTCCGGAAGCAGGTCCGCCGAAGTCAACGAACCCGGCAGCGTGGCAGAACGTTCTCTCGAGGTTGCGGAACTTGGGTTCGAACCAGTACCGGCACTCGCCACCAGAGAGCGGCGTGGGTGCCACAGCGCCACTCTTCCTCCTCCCGCGTCCAATACCCGGACGTTATCTGTTGCGGTTGCGCCGGACGCCGATCGAGAAGGAGCGTTCTGGGCTAAGGCGCGGACACCGGTGGCTCTGCCGTGACCCTCAAGGTCCGCGGCAATACTCACCCCGGTGCGTCGGTTCACGACACTGTCACTACTCGACAAGATCCAGCGCTGGTTCGGATCCAGCTCGTCGCACGGCTGAACCGTTACGTCACATCCCATTACATCACATGCCGAGGAAGCCAGGCAGTAAGTCTGGCTCGAGGGTCCCGCGGGGCCGGGCGGCATCGTCGCCAAAAGGTACTCGCCCGACGTCATCGGCCGACCGCGGCCGCCCCGACGGCGCACCGCCAGCCAAACGCCGGCGCCGGCAATCGCGCTCAAGGATGCCAGCCAAGCCAGCACCGCCAGAACCACCCAAGGTGACGAAGCCGCGGCACGACAGCGACCGGGTGCCGACGTCGTCCGGGGGGGCAGGCTTTGTGGTGCGAACCCAAGCGTTGGCTGCGCTCTCGGCATCTGCTCCACGGTCTGCAGAGGCACTTCCGTCCGCTCCCCCTGCGTCCGTGCGGAGAGCTTTCGCGCTGTGGGACGAGCGAAGGCACGGTCGGCTGCACGGCGTGGCGTGGCCGTCGCTCGAGGCTCCGTTGTGCTGCGATGATCAGCGATTCGGGTCTGTCGTGGAGCTCTGTCACCGGAGTATTTTCTTTGAGGGACGTCGCCACACCGATAAGGAGCACCGCAGGCTCTTCTTGGAGCGGCGTCTGGAGCTCACGTCCACAGCGGCTCGATTGGCGCACCTGGCCTGCTCCAACCAAAAGGTGCTGAGTATCGTCGACGCAACGGCGCAAAAAATCCGCGATCTGGCCGAGACGGGAAGCAATTCGTTCCCGGGCAACCTGACGCTTCCGCAGGGGCGTCACGTGCTCGGCTGGACCTTGGCCATGTTTGCCGCCAAGGTGGTGGGTTTGGACGACATCTGGGGGAGTTTACAACGCGTGGAGAACGCGGCGCCTTTTGGGGTGCGTGCCATGGGCGACGTGTGGATGCCGTCGTGGGCTGTTCGGGCCGTCGAGATGCAGATATGGCAGGCTATGAGATTCGAGGCTCCGGTGGGGCCGGTGGGGCCCGGGGACGCTCACATCCTGGATGCGGCGGTGCGGGAGGCTGAGCTTCCGAAGAAGGTGCGCGACACGGTCGAGTTTGTTCTCACGTGCGGGTACGCGACGCCCAACATCGTGGCCGAGGCAAGCGTCGTGCGGGTGAGGGCGGCTTTGGCTTTGGCGTGCGATTGCCTTGGGTGGACGGCGCCAGCAGGACTGCTCGACCGCGTCACCGGGGTCGGGCCGGGAACCTGGCTCCACAACGGCTCGGCGCAGTCACTGCCGTGCAAGATATGCTTTGGCAGGCTTGTCGAGGCCACCGCCCGGCCCTGTATCGCGGTGGGGCACGTGGCCATCGCGCGAGAGTTTGCGGGCAGAGACGAGGCCAGAATCATATGCTCCGCCTGCCGGGCCAGCCTGACGGCCGCGGCCCCGCACCTTGAAGGGAGCGGGTGGCTGCACCCGCCGACGCTGACGATCAGCCGCCGGGAGCTGACGTCGGGCGAGCTGCCGACGGCAGTGGTGTGCATCCGCGACGAAGACCATCGGTGCCATCCCACGAAGCAGGATCGTCAGACCGCCTTTGCGCGTGCGGCCGTTCTCCGGCTTTTGCGCTTCAACGTGCACACCGATTCCGTCAATCGGAAGGCCGGCGGTGCAACGACGACGTTCAGAGTGACTCCACTTGCATCTGCTCTGTCCTGGCCTATCGACGCCAAGGAGACGTCGCATCCCGCGGCAGACGTAACGGCGAACGGAATGTTGGCTTCTCTGGCCGAGGCACACGCCGTCGGGCTCGCCCACACACGGGTCGAGGAGGCCAACAGGTGGTTCTACTGCTCGCGGAAGGGACTGTACTTGAGCTGGAACGGACCGGACATGCCGGTGGCCCGCCCAGACCAGGCCGCCGCCCGGCTGCTTCAGCAGAGCGCCGACGTGATGGGGTTCCGCAACGTGGCGTTTGCCATGGGAGCATCAGCCCGTGCCATGCGGCTGTGCACGCATCGGGACCGTGCGGCTCTCTCGGCGGAACACATGAGCGGGTTCGTTCCGAATTCGTTGCTGTCCGGTCTGCTGTGGTCCATGGAGAGGTACACCGAGGATCGGGCTCTAAGCATCTCTGCCGCGTTGGGCCCTCTCTTGCCCAAGCCGCCGAGAGCCGACGCTTTGACGGTGGGCGCATCCGTATCCTCGATGAAGTCGTCGTCGTCTTCGTCGTAGTCGTCGTCCACATCCGAGGGCATCGTCGCCGCTACACCCGCGGACTCTGGACACCGGACGCCGGGCGACGTCATTCTGGATCGAGCATTGACGCTTCTCGAGACGTCCCATGGCGTCGAGCCGGCAGCGACGGGCAGCGACACCGCCGTCCGGCTCGGAGACGGTGGCGGACGAACGGAGCGCCTCGGCGCCGAGTACCTGCGCGCCATCCGGCCTCGGAAGGAAGCGGAAGCGGGTGGAGGCGGACGCAGCGGCAGAGTTGTCGGAAGCGCGTTTGGGAGAATTGTCGGAGGACGAGGCGGAGTCAGTGCCGGAGGAGCCGGAGGAGCCGGAGGAGCCGGAGGAGCCGGAGGAGCCGAAGCCAAAGGAGCCGGAGCCAAAGGAGCCGGAGCCGGTGCCGGTGCGGAAGCCGGTGCGGAAGCCGACGGTCACGGAGACGGGCGCTGGCAGGGAGGAAGAGGAGGGACCCAGCGAGGAGGAAGAGTGGCGCGCAACGCTTGCTCCACCGGGACGTCCGCTGGACGAGGAAGACGATGTGCGCGCGCAAGCGATCGGATGGATTGAAGCGGCCTACGCGATTCCCGAAAACGCTCCAGAGCTCCAACGATACCCCGCATTGCAACCCAAGAGCCTCGAGGCGCCCGACTTGGCGAGGCTGGCACCCAATAGCTCTCCGGAGTACTTTGTCCTTGACAAATCCGACGGGACAATGCACGCTCTCGTGGCGTTCCGCGACGAAGACACGGGCGAACCGATGGCCTGCCTCGTGGACCGGACGCTACGGGTGTTCCGGCTGTCGGGGTTTGAGTGCCCAGCGTCGGCCAAGACGGGAGCGGCGCCCGTTCATCTGCAGACGGTGGTGGAAGGAGAGCTGGTGCGTCGGAGCGACGGGTCGCTTTTGTGGCTTGCGTTCCGGCCGGTAATCCTTACGGGATTTGCCTTTAAAGACCAGCCGCTGGATCTTGGCCTGGCGGCGGCGCACCGGGTCATTGGGGGACAAAGGGGGTTCCGCTGCGATAGCATCGAGCTGGCGTGCAAGCGTCCCGTGCCCGCGTCGAAGTTCCGGGCCGTATTTGACGCGGAGCGGGACTACCCCATTGACGGGCTGATCTTTGTGCCTCGGATCCAATTCGGAGGTTTGGGTCGCATCGCGTCCGAGTACAAGTGGAAGGCGGTGCACACGATCGACCTCACGGCGCGCATCTGGCGCATGCAGAACGGCGGCCTCCGCATGACGTTCGAGTACTACACCGGAGTCAAGGGATGCGTGCGGTACTGGGACTTTTGGCACGAGATGCGGTACCGAGGGATGTCTGTGCAGATGGAGCTGGAGAACAACCAGGCGCGGAACGAGCTGGGACGACGGGCCCACCGGATGCTGCAGCAGGGGGCGTCCATGGTGCAGATGGTTGTGGAGTGCAGCTTCAAGCTGGACGCCATTCGGACCGCCGCCGACGTGCAGGCCGCCGCCGCCCGGGACGCGCGGGCGCGCAAGCGGCGGTCGTCGAGGATGCCCATGGACCGTCCTCCCGTGCCCCACGGCTGGAGGATGAAGCTACAGATCGAGCGGATCCGCGACGATAAAAAGTATCCCAACGAGCACCTGGTCATCGTCTCTGCGATGGAGGCGTAGAACTTGGACCTGCGAAGACTCTCCGAAGCCATCACCCCGCCCAAGACGGCGTTGGGAACGGCCGAGCTGACGCGAGACGCGGCTGAGATTCGCCAACGGGACGAGGAGGCGAGGCAGTTCCTCGAGCGCCACGCCGAGCGTCGTGGACGCTATGAGGAGGCCTTGTAGGAGGAAGCCGAGGCCAACCGCGACCGCCGCGAAGCCTTCCGCAAGCACCAGGAGCGGCTCAAGCGGCAGAAGGATCCGGCTCTGAGGAAGCGCAAGCTGAAGAAGGAGGCGCGGGATGAGGTTGCGACGATTCTGGGGCACTCAAAGTCGGCGGGCGGAGGAGGGGGCGGGGCCAAAGGCAAACAAGGGGGGCAGCAAAAAGCAATACAATAAATGGATCATTGGAACTAGGGTTCACTTCTCTTCCAACACGACACAGTGCTTACCAATCCACACACGCACACCAAAAACGCCGGTCCGTTCCGCTCACCAGCGGCGCATCTTCCGGCCCCGGGCATCCAGGGGAGCGTCTTCCACCACGGCCTTGCGCACACGAAGCTGTGCCTGGCGCGCCTCGCGGAGGTGCTGCGCCTTGGGCTGGGACGACAGGGCCATCACGGACTCCCGCTGCAGCTTGTCCGCCAGCTCAGGAGCGAGCTTGGAGAGCGCGCGGATCTTCTTGCGAAGTAACTTGCGACGCTCCTGCGCGTCCTCCGGCTCGTCCTCGTAGAATCCTTTGACCACGTGGCTCTTGGGATCCATCAGCTTCTGGCGGCGTGTCTCGTCGTGGCCCACAAGGCGGAGCCGGTCCAGCGCACTACCTCCCTGGCGGCGACCGGAGTTTGCTCCCGGACTCTGCAGGGACGAGCCTCCAACCATCTCAGCGGGTTGCAGCGCCTGTCCGATCGCCTCCTCGATCTCGTCCAGACCGCCGGCGTTCTGAAGGATCTGCACCACGTTCTCGGTCGTCTCGGCAACCTCGCCCGAGACGGCGTTCGAACCCGACACCAGGTGCTGACGGTTCTGACGGTTCTGACGGCTCTCCCGGAGGCGCTGCTCGTACTCTTCAAAGTCATCCTGGGGAAGGGCCTGGTCGGGGGGGGTCACGTCTTCCGACTCGGTGTCGGCGTCGTACTGCAGCTCGTGGTCCAGGTGCGACACGTTCTGCTCGTACAGCATGGGACGCATGAGGTCGGCCGTGGCTACGCTCTCGGCATAACCGGCACCCGCCACCAGCCCAGTCGCGTATTGATCCTCCACCTCCTCGTCCACCCGCTCCTCTTCCTCGACCTCCTCCTCTTCCTCAACCTCCTCCTTTAAATCCTGTGCCTCCTCGGTTGTCTCGTCGTGCTCATCCTTGTCGGCATCCGTGTCGAGCGCGAGATCCGTCTCCTGCGATTCGTCTTCCTTCTCCTGCAGGGCGGCACCGGATACCGCCGTGCCCGACGCGCCGGCACAGTTGCCGCCGCACGGCCGGGCCACAATCCAAACGAGAACAACCGTGAATATGACTAGCGAGAACGTAACAATCAGCCCAATGCCCCAAGGTCCGACTTGCATGGTTGCTTGGTTCCGACTGATCAGACGATCTGTTTCGACAGGCGCCAAGAGCCAGGGCGTGCGCACGGGAAGAGGTCTTCTCCTTCCGGCCGGTAGTCGGGAAGCGCTCCAAGGCTCGTAAATTTCCGGCGAAGCTTGAATGGCCCGCGAAAGCAGCCATGCGCCGCCTGGTGTGCGTAGTGCTGGTTCCGCTCGATCAGCCACGGCTCGCTCCGTCAACTCGGCGAGCGGTATTCGGGCAAACGCGTCGCGCCGACGGGATGCGTGTCGCCGCTGGTGGCCGACCCTTTGCTGGAACGGGACTTGCCTCGGTGCACCACGGCGCCGCCATCGCCGCGGAGCCTGTCGGTGGCCTGCTCGAAGTTTGCCGACAGGAGGTCAAAGCCGGATTCCCAGACGCCGTGGTGCTGGGCGTTATGAACGGAACCGCCCCGGACCGACGGTTCTTTGAGAGGATCGAGGCGGCATGTGCTCCGGGCACCATGGCTTCCAGCACCGACCCCCCAGCCCTGGAAGGCGGCATCGCCATTGCCGCCAGCGATGGATACGCCGCGCTTGCTCGAGAGGCCGACGAGGCAGAAGGAGAGGAAGGCGAGCTCCAAGGCCGCTCGCTCGCGGTGCCCACGCTGGCTAGCCTCCAATCAAAACTCCAGGTTGCCAAGGTCGATAGCCCCCCGACAGCACGATCCCGCTTCCTTGCTCGGGCCAAGAAGGCCGCGGCATCCGGGGGGTCTGCGGCATCCGCATCCGGGTCCGAGGTCAGGGCGGAGGCGACCTCCAGCCACAAGACCCGGTCCGGGGTTGCGGCCGCGGTGATCGGTGGTTTGGCGGTGCTCGCCCTGGTGGCGGCAACGGTCGCCTGGGTGCTCAGACGCCGGAACCTCCGGTCCCTGACATCGGAGCAACCCCAGACGCCACAGCGACTGGCACCGCTGGCTCAGCGACCGGCGCAGGGTAGACCGTCCTTGTCGGCGCCTGGAACAGGGCCCACGACGTGATCTGGCAGAGCAGGCGAGTTGCGGGTGCCAGCCGCGATCCCTCCCTGAGGTGCTCCGGCAGAGACACGCCGCTGGAGACGCACTCCAATGCACACTCTTCGGCGGCCTCTCCCACTTGTTCCTGCGACAGCAAATAAAAAGGTCCTTCCTCATCCGCGGACATGGTGAAGCGTCGTGCATCGAGCGCCCGCACGGACCCCAGAGACGTCTCGAGGTGACCGCGGCTGAGCTGATACGCCGGGACCAGGCCGTCTGATCCTCTCCATGCCATGGCGAGCACCCCGCCTTCTCGCAAACACCTGCACGCAAAGTCCATGGCGCGCGCCACGGAACTCGTGTCTTTGGCCAGCTCCTCAGCAGTCAGCCACATGAGGGCGACGTCGACCGACTTGATCGGGATTCCGACGTCGAGGGGGGTCCGAGCGGTGACGTCGGCGCACACCAGACGGACCTTGCCAAACTTGGGTCCCATCGGAGTGGAGGCGGCGGTCGTGGATCTGGCCTCGAGAAGCCGTCCCGGGCTGAGATCGACCCCGATCAGCGTACGAACACCGAGCTCTGCCCAGGCGGCGGCGGCCGGCATAGCTCCGCAACCAATGTCAATGGTCGTGCTGGCGGACCGCTCCGAGATTCGGACTGCTTCGTGCAGCAGCCACGTCCGCGCCAAAGACTCGTAGTCGTCCCAGTCACGCGCGATCGCGGGCTCTAGCCTCGTCGCCTCGTCCCGGGGCCCGGAGCACCGCTAGTCCCCTTCGGGCGGCGGCACCCACTGCACGAACGCGGCCTTAGACTTTGGCATCCTCCAGGTGTAGAAGTGACGCCGAGCCTTCTCGGAGAAGTGCCGCGTCCAAGTTCCCGCGCCGTGCTTGGGACCGGGCTTTGCTTCGACGGAGGTAATGGTGGTGGTGGTGGTGGTGGTGGTGCTTGTTGTGGTTGCACCAGCGATGCCGGAAGCCGCCGCCATGGCAGAGTGGGGGGACGGACAAACCGCTTGTTCGGCGAATTTAATATATTATCGTTCGTGGATGTCTTCAAGAGTCCGTTGCAACGAGAGACCCACCGTCTCAGTCGCATCCTGTTCCATCCATCGTCATACCACCACTAGCTTTCCGTCGCTCGTCTCGGCGATCGTCCACGATCCCACCGGACGGCGTTCCATGATCTGGCTCACGATCTCGTCCGACGTGGCCGTATCCACATCGAGGCTCGCCACCAGCTGCCGCAGCACCGGCTCCGACGCCGTGGCCGCCAAAACCCGAGCAGCCAGGTCTCGTTCATCGGTCTCGATCTCTCGGGCGTCCCAGGATGGCCGCACCGACCCCGTCATCGTCTCCAGCGCGCCCGCGGGATCCACCTCTTGCGGGACCTCCAAAACTCGGAGACGGAATTCGGCCGGGGCGGCGGAGTTCGGGGCGGGCGCCGGTGTGTCCGCGCCCGCGCCCGAGGCCGGCACCGACCCCGGCCCCGGCCCCGGCCCCGGCCCCGGCCCCGGCCCCGGTCCTGGCACGGGGGGGTCCGCCGGAGCGGCCACCACTTCGCACATGTGCTTGGGGTGCGGGCGCTTCGAGTACCAAGCGCACATGCCCCTGGCAAACCGTCGCGCCGTCTGCTGCTGCAGACCCATGCATAGAAGCACGATGGCGTTCTGAGCGTCGTCTTCGTTCAGCACGTGGAAGATAATGCCCTTGTCGGGAGGTGCCAGCATTCGCTCCCGCGGCAGCACCTCGGTCGCCTGCCGCACGACGGCCTCCAAGTGCGCCTGTTCGTGGCCCTCCGCCGACTCGAGCACGGGGGACGCTTGCATCAGCGCCAAGAGAGCGCGCTTCATCCGGTACCCTTCCACGCCCTGACGCACCGCGACGGTGAGCAGCTGAAGTCTGGTGAGCCGCACGGGGCGGAGGCTACTCAGCAGAGGCCGCGTAGGAGGCTGCGCCGGGACGGTGGCGGGACGCGGCACGACGATCGCGTCCGTGGCGTCGGGCGTGAGCTCCCCCGGACCGGCCGTGCTGCTCGTGGCGCTGCGCCCCTCCGACGCCTCTGTATCGCCACGAAGGTTGTCGGCACCCAGTGGATCTCCGGAGGGAGGCACGAGCAGCCTGCTGCGCAGATCTATGGGGGTCCCGTCTCCGCAAAGCCAAAGATCTCCCTCCGTTGAGACGGCCACACTTCGGATCATGTCCCAGGCCGACCCCTTGATGTATCGAGGCATGGAAGTCCTGGGCACGCTGTCAGACCGTCGCGGTCCTTCCTCTCTGAGCCAGTCGTGCCGGGGCCACCGCTGCGGATCCGGCCGCTTCTTCTCGTCGACCGTGGCGCCGGAGCGTTCCCCAATTGACAGCTTGTCGTCGTCCGGCCCAATCCGGCTCACGGTATCCGCAACGGCTCCCTGCACCGTTCTGGGAATCTTGCCACCACGCAGCCCATTCCTCAGCTCGTGCGCCGCTTCGGTGGTCAGCTTGGTGCGACGGTTCAGCAAGACGACACTTGCAAACCCTTCCCGAATCTCGATCCGGATACCGTCTTCTTCGGCCGCGCCCTTCTTTGACTCCTGCTTGGTCTCAACCACCCGCACGACCGCCGCCACGCCGCTCGTGTCTCGGACGAGCGCCACCAGCGACGCGGACGGCAGCGGCATTCTCTGGTCGGCCGGGTCCTCGGCGCCGGTGGACGGCCAGGCCAAGGTAACTTCCGGACACTGGCCGGCGATGACTCCGTGACGCGCTATGCTCCCCGGCAGGTCGTCGGGCTCCAGGTTGTCCACCGTCAGGCTGCGCACGCCGCTCCCTCGCACGCGCACGGGCTCGCAGCCGCAGGCAATCCGCACCGCGTCGGCCCACTCGCTGATCTCCTGCAGGCTCGGTTGCCGGGTGCGCTTCTTGCTCTCCGTCTTCGTCTTCCTCTTCCTCCCTCCCGCGCACGACTCGCGCAAAAGCGAGCCCGCGCGGTCCACCAGCTCCGGCTCGAGAACCTTGGCGACGGGAGTGAGGACGCGGCTCTGCGTCAGGGACTGAGCGAGCGCCTCTCCGTGCCACCGCGCCCACCGCACCATCAGGTCAGCCGCCTCGGTGGGATCTCGCCTCTGCCACACGATCTCCGACAAGCCAGACGACACGACCGCCGACACGCGACTTTGCGACACCAGAACCGTCTCGACCGACTCTTCGCTGCCGCACCCCAAGCAAATTCCGGTGCACGCGGCGTACCAGGCGTGGGCCACGGCCGCGGACCAGCCGGCCGACGCCCGGACCATGTGCATGCTGGCGCTGCCCCGGTGCTTGGTGTTCTGCCTGAGCTTCGTCAGCACGTCGTCCAGGCGCCGGGATCGGTCGGCCGCCGAACCCCCGCCCACTTTGGTCTTCTTGGAACTCATGCGCTCCCCAGACCAAATGCAACTTTCCCTAATATTCCAAGGTCAAGATGGCGCGAACCAGGGGTCTGTCCTGAGGCCGGGGCTTTGCCGGTCGCGGGCTCGGAGAGAGCGGGAGCGAGGACGACGGAATCTGGGGGGGGGTAGGCGATCTTTAGAAAGTGTGTCATGGCGTCCGCAGGCGAAGCGTCGAGTACGACTGGCAGCGAATCCACCGTCACCGCCGCCGCCCGCAAGCTGTGGACCCGCACGGTGGGCGTCGTGGGGAACGGCTTCATTGGAAGCGCGGCGCAGGAGCTGGCGTGCGATGCGGTTCGGGTGATTGCCTTTGACCTCGATCCCAAGCTCTGTGTGCCCGCCGGCATGACGATGGAGCTGCTGTGCAAGGAGGCCGACGTGGTGTGGGTCAGCGTCCCCACTCCTATGAACGCCGACGGCTCGGCCTGCCTGTCCATCGTGGAGAAGGCGGTGGCGAGCTGCCGCAAGGCCGGGGCCACGTGCATCCTACTTCGCTCCACGGTGCCTCCCGGCACCAGCCGGCGGCTCGGCGTCGCGTTCATGCCCGAGTTCTTAACCGAGGCCAACGCACGGAAGGACTTTAGGGAGAGCAACCGCTGGTACGTGGGCTTCGACGCGGCTACCGCCGTCGCACGGCTGTCAGCCAGCACGAGCGACGAACCCGGGTCCATGGAAGCGGCGGTGATCACCAAGGAAGCGCTAGAGATGGCCCACGAGCACGGCCGCATCGGGGACCGCGGCTTCCGATGCCGCGTCCTGCACCAGACGGCGGCGGCCGAGATGATCAAGTACGCGGGCAACGTGACGCTGGCGTCCAAGGCAGGCCTCTCGAACGAGCTGGAGCGGGTGAGCGCCGCTCTGGACGTGCCGTGGGAGCTGGTGCGGGAGTGCATGGGGGAAGACGCTCGCATCGGGCCTTCGCACACGATGGTTCCCGGACCCGACGGGCACCGCGGGTTCGGCGGCACCTGCTTCCCCAAGGACGTGCAGGCGCTGCGGGCGGTGGGGCGGGAGCTGGGCGTACCGACGCCAGTCCTCGACGCGGTGTGGGAGCGCAACGTCAAGATCGATCGGCCGGAGCGCGACTGGGAGACGGACAAAGGGCGCGCGGTGGTGGGTGTGGATCCCAAGGAAGCGGAAGCGACGGAGACGGGAAGCTGAAATTCGCAAATGACCAGCCTGCCCCTGACCAGCAGCACGGTCGCCCACGCGCTGGCACAGGCGGCGGTCGGCGCGGCGCTCTTGGTGCTCCTGTCTCTGCCGTGGTGGTACCGCACCCTTGGCAAGATTCACCCCTCGCTAGGTACTCCGCAGGGAGCGGCGCGGCCCTGGGGCTTGGTCACGAGCGCGCTTCTGTTCCTGGTGGTGGCCTGGTGGGCGCTGGCGCTGTGGGACGCCGCGGTAGACCCCGAGACGGACGATGACGATGACGTGAACAGCTGAACAACACCATTCCACACACTATCCTATCCACCCACTCCGCTCTGTCGTCGTGTCGTTCTCTCTCGCGCCGCTCCGCTCCGCTCCGCTCCGCTCCACTTCCCTCCCCTCCTCTCTGACATTTGCACGCGCCGTTCACTCGCAGAGATGGGTGGTGACACCTTCGGACAGTGAGTGTGGCACGGCACACCGGGTCGGCCCGACGGCGACCGCTTTTTGGCGCGGAAACTCCGACATGTCTTCCTTTGTGTCTGCCTTTGAAGACTCGGACGAGAGGCGCTTCCTGGACCGAGCCAGGGAAGCGCTCGGGAAGGAATGGTGCACCGAGGCGTCATGCGCCGCTCCAGAGACGCTCCCCGGCGCCATGGAAGAAGTGCTCGCCGACTTTGGCCGGCTGACCGGAGGGAGAGAGCGCATTTTGAGCACCGTCGCGGCACATCCGGGGCTGCTGGGCCCCTGCCCCGCGGCGCTGGTGCTGTGCGAGCGCGTGTTCCGAAGCTGCGAGGCGCACCCCGAGCATGCCCTAACTCGCTCCATCACGGATATTATCCGTCGGTACGCGGAGCAGCTGGCTTGGGTGTCCATCGTGACGGCGCCGGATCCTGCTCACATCCGGGTGGCGCTACATTTTGGCATGCAGTGGGTGCGGGACAGGGGATGGCTCCAGACGGCTCGCCTTGGCAACGCCGTAGGCATCAAGCTCAGAGGGCACCGTCTGTGCTACGACTGCGGCGCGGTTCTGGAAGGAGACGACAACCTACAAAGACACCGAGCAGCCGAGCACGCGGATCGTGGACGGATCCGTCCCGTGGCGATGTCGTCGCATCGTCTCCCCACCGTCGTTGCCCCCGCCACCACCTTGGGGTACGGTGCGCCGGCAGCTGTCTCCATCAAACCACATGGTTCGATGGGCACCGTGCCGCACTCCGTGCCGCACTCCGTGCCGCACTCCGTGCCGCACTCCGTGCCCGCTGCCAGACTCCCTTCTGCGGCCCCCGCCTACGACCCTACCGACCCATACGGATCCACGGCGCCGTCGGCTTCCGCCTACGACCCTACCGACCCGTACGGATCCGGAGCGCCTTCGGCAGGATCGGCTGCTGCCTACACGCCCCGGCCATACGTCCCCATGCCTTCGCACTCGCCCGCAGCGACAGGAAGGGGCGCGCCGATGCCGACGTGGACGCCTGCGGTGGACCCAACCGGACAGGGCCGCGAAGCGTACGATCCGTTCGGATGAGGAGCACCGGCACTGTGCCCGACATAGCCCCGACCCTGCGGTTGCGACTTCGCGGCGGACCAAAGCACGATCACTCCGAAGCCGCGATGCTGGAAGATCATTGAATGGACTTTGCTTGGTTGAACTGGGATTGGATCGCTGCGGGGGTCTCCGTTGTCTGCGGGGGGATGGGATTGTGGATGCTTGCGGCACACACAATACTCTGGCGGCAGTGCAATCCTTTGAGCTTGCGCCTTCCCGATAAGCCCCCTCAGCCTGGACGTGCTTTGGTGATCCGTTCGCCCACCACACACATTCTTGTTCTGGCAATGGCAGAGTACCTGGCTGCCCGGCGCATCCCCGGCCCGTGTCGATGCGTGCGGTCTGACGTGGAAGGGTGGGCGGCATCTGCGCTCAACCTGACCCTTGGACCCGATCCGGTGGCTGTAGTCGTGGTGCTGGACGACCGACTGGACCACGGTGCATCGCTGGAAGAGATTGAAGACTGCGAGATTCGAGTGAACCTTCCTTCCTGGGCTTTGCCTGCCCTCTGGCTGAGCAGCCCGCACGAGTGGGGCCGACTTTGGTGGTCGCAACCGAGAACCGGCACTTGACGGCTGGCAGCTTAGAGTCTGGCCGCGTTCATTTGCAGGACGAGAGAGGAGCAAGCGTCTCGAATCATGTATCACCTCGGCACGGACTTTGCCCATCTTGATGCAGGGACTGCCTTCCAATCCACAGGGGAAGGATTCGGACCAGGAGGCACACGTCGGTTCGAGCCCACAAGCCCGGGCACGTTGAGGACCGGACGAGTATCACCGGCGGACTCGCTGCTGGGATCGCTGGGTGGCGTAGACTGCGGTGCCGCCTGCCACGATGCAGCCAGTTTGCTTTCTGCCGACTTGGATGATTCGCGGAGCGGCTTGTACGTTGCTGCCATGACTGACCGACCCCGCAGCGGGCTCTCGCTCAGCCCGTTCAGCGAGGAGCGTGGGTTGAACGAGATGTCGCACCTCGCCGGCCCGCACGATGCGATCGGACGGCTCTCGCCGATGCCGATGAGAACGGTGGCATCGTCGATCGATCCGCTGTCGGCGGCGTCGGCGGCCGCGGCCGCGGCCGGAGCTGCCGCCGCCCAGGCTGCTCTGAATTGGGCCTTGCAGGCCAGACCTCCGGCTCTTGCCGCGGCTCCGGCTCCGGCTCCGGCTCCGGCTCCGGCTCCGGCTCCGGCGGCACCAATGTCGGCACCGGCGTCAATACTAGGATTGCCGTCCATGCGCTTCCTGTTCGATCCAACTACGGGCGCCAACATCGGGTACCGGTACCGAGCGGACCCCAGCCGGGGCCCGCGGGCGAACCGCCACATCGCATCCGGGTCGATGCTGGTTGCCTTCGTGGAGTCGGCGTACTCTTCTTCGGTCGTCGGTTCCTTCAAGTTCCCGGATCTTGGCACGTGCACACAGTTCCCTCATGGGTCTCTGGCGGACAAGATACCGATGCCGGCGCCCGGAACCATGCCCACCTTTGCTCTGGTGCCGGTGGCACAGCTTGGATCCGCCGAGATAGCCGGGCTGCAGTGGATCGCCGGGCTGCAGCGCCGGGATGCGTCAATCGAGCATTGCAGAGCCATCGATGAATGCGAAAAAAGCGGCTGGAAGTTTGCGCTGGCGCTGGTGGCGCTGCGGGACCTTCAGCCCGGGGAAGACTTCACGGTTCTGCCTCTCACCAAGCCAACGCCTGCGCAAGTCACGGAATGTCCTATGCGGCTGCCGTGGTTTGCTCGAAGGCTTCTTCCTTCCGTGGCCAGCATTGCGGTGCAGGAGAGCATTCCGATCCGAGTAGAGTCCGCGTGCGCCGTGATGCTCCGCCAGCGCTTCAAGCTTCCGCGCATCGACAACGAGGCCATGACGAAGCTCATGTGGAATCGGGTCAGCGTGGTGGCGGACGTGCTGCTCGCCTTTGGTGTGGTGCGCCAGTCGCCCCGCCTCTGGGAATGGGTACGCCCTGGGACGGTGTTCCCCGAAGCCTGGCAAAGACCGGAGCTCTTTACCAATTATCAGAGGCTGCTGCAGCCGGTCCCGGGAGCCGCCGGAGGCGGAGGAGAGGGCAAAGGACCTGTGGCAGTGGCGGCCGGCGGCGGAAGTGCTTCTGCAGGAGCCCGCCGGCCTCCGACCACCCCGGCACAGGCGGCGGCGGCAGCGGCGGCAGCGGCGGCGGTAGCGGCCATGGCGGCGCACGCCGTGCCGATCAGTCCGCAGGCGGCTATGGAGACGTAACCGGACGGACAGATCGAGATACTGGTAAACGAATGGTGCTTGGAGTGCAAAATTGCGCGAGCTCGGGAGCGACCCTCATTCACATGCTCTACCGGTGAGCTAATAGGGCTTTGGCACTCAGACAGGTCGACATTGGTGATTCACTTCCTTGTACTCGCGACGTGATTGCCAATCCAATCCAGATGCACTTAGTTCTATCGTTGTGTGTTCGTCACCGATCCTCTCCAAGACGCAAAGTGGCTCAGCTCGCGCGCCTGCGCTGCCAGCAGCACCGCCGCCAAGGCGAGGAAGGTGCTGAGCGCTTGCAGACCGGTGAGCACCTGCGCGGTGGTGCTCACCGGAACCACGTCGGCCGCGCCCACGGTCGTCTGCGTCATGACGCTCGTGTACAGCGAGTCAAACCAGCGGTGCAGGCCGTTGCGCCCCGTGGTCCGACCGTCGGTGGGGCGAAGATCCATGAAGTGCTCTTCTTCCATGAACGGTACCCGAAGCAGCCAGAACAGCGCGAGGAACCCCAGGTTCCACATGACAAACCGCGCCAGGAGCAGGCTGACGGCGAGTCGCTCCGGCGAACGGGTACGGTCAGGCAGAATCTGCATACGTTTCTCTCGGCTCTTCTGCCGTCTTCGCGACCGCCGTCCGGCCGGAAACGAAGGCATCGCGGCATGCCGCCCAAAGCAAGCAAAGCCAGCAAAGCCAGCAAGGCTTCCGCCAAGCGGCGACCCAACAAGGAGCGCCGGCGCCGGGCCTGGGCGTACGCGTTCCTGGGACTGCTGGTGGTCGCGGCCGTCGGCGGGCTCGTGCTGGCGTCCCACTACGCAAGGCGCGCCAACAACCCGGCCGGCGCCAACGATCACAGCTTTGTGGTGCCGGTGTGGAGCCAGGCCAGGGACGGATCCCGCCTTGGGATTGACTTTAGCGCGGCCAAGAACTCACCCGTCGCGGTGAACCATGCCAACATCGTGGGGCAGGCGCGCCTGGCCACGCGAGGAGAGGTGGAGGATGCTGTCAAGCAGAACCCCGGCATGCAGCACGTCGGCACCGATTACTTCTGGCTGCTCGACGGCTCGCTTGCATAGATTGCGTCTGACGGAACGGTAAAGCGGTTTGGCGCCCCGAGTGACGCAAGCAAGTACGGGGCCCTCGTTCTCATTGCCATCCACACCCAGGACCTTGCGGTGGACGCCCTCAATAACGCGGGCTATGTGGCGGATTCAAAGCGCGTCATGCCCCTGTCTCCCTTCGACCCAGCGGCTCCGAGGACAGCGGGCAACCCGTAGGAAGCCGCGGCGGGGTTCCCGGAGGCTCCGCAAGGCGACTGAAGAGAGGGATTTACAACAACCCCTGCTCGCCGGTAACAGCATCACCGCCGCCGCTTCCACCGCCATCGCCGCTGCTGGCTTCGAACTCGTGTTCCATGCTGATGATCTCCTTCTGCAGCGCCTCGGTCAGGAGCGTTCGCACCCGCACCAAGGTTCTCTCACCACGCTCGAACCCCTCGCTGCCGTCAACGGTCTTGGCAAACCGAACCGAGTGCACTGTGACCTGCTTGGTCTGGCCGAGACGATGGACCCGACCCACTAGCTGGCTCTGGCTGTTCTAGTCCATGTAATTGTCCAACACGATCACGTGGTTAGCCCGCTGCAGGTTGACCCCCAGGCCGGCGGACCGCACCGACAGCACCAAGACCTTGGGCGAGGGATCTTCGCGGAACTGACGCAGCACGCGGGCGCGGCGCTTAGGCGTGTATCCTGTAGAGAGCACGGTGGCAGTGCGCTCTCCCATCGCGGAGTTAATCAGCCGAGCCGCCAGGCGACTGTCGTCTTGGCTGTCTGTTGCCACAACCACTTTGTCGTGTGCTGGGGTCTCGCGCAGGATGCGAAGCACCGTCTCAATCTTGGGGTGCATCCGAAGCCTGGTGTCATCACGGTCCCCGTCGCCACCGCCACCGCCACCGCCACCGCCACCGCCACCGCCACCGCCACCGGCCGCTGCTTCTGGATCGACGCCTGCCGGTCCCGGATCCGTGGGGGCGCGGTGCATCGTTCGGACCACCACTCGCTTCCACCGCCGCCGCTCAGGCACGCCGCGCCGACACAGGGGGCACCTGGCGGCGGTCGCCCGTGCCTGCTCTACCCACATGTCCAGGCACTCCGCGCAGAAGCGGTGGTCACACGGCAGCTGCACGGGAGCCTCGAATGATTGCATGCATATTGAACAGTCTTGCTGGTTCAGCAGGTTCTCATCGACTTCCACCGAATCTTCCGGTTCGTGCAGCGCGGTCCTTGCCATACGCGTCCGTTGACGCTCCCTCCGATTCGCGGTCCAATCGTCCGCTTCGGCGGTAAGCGCCGCGAGGGCGTCCCGCATGCTGTCAAGCAGCTCGTTCCATTGACAACTTCCTGCTGAATCGGGCGGACGATCTGACGCTGCGCCGACCCCGAGAGCAGATCCGATCACACGAATGCGTCGCATGTATAGGTCACCAGCGGCCCGAACCAAGGCGCGGCGGTAGCCGTCCCGCAAGGTCGGCGTCAGCTCACACACGACCGGGCGCAGCACCGGCTCCGGAAGCTCCTGCATCAGCTTGGCTCCCGGAGCGTCCGTGTACTCCTGGTCCAGGTCGAGCCGTAGCACTGTGTCGTGCAGCTGATCCCGCGTAAAGAGGCCGGCCCGGCCGATCCCGTGCATCCACTCAAAGACACCGCTGGAGCGAATCAGATGCGGCGTTCCGGTTGGCAAAGTTCCGCACAGCAAAAGCAGGTTCTCAAACGCAGCGGTGCTAAGATCCAAGGATTTGCAAGCCACCTGCGCCTCGTCCACGATTACCAGGTCCCAATGAATCATCTCAAGCGCCGACGCCAGGCGGAACCGCGGACGGTCGCTCCCCAGCAACTCGCTCGCTGCTCCCCGCATCACGAGGCTGGAGTGCACCGCCGGTCGCAACCGCATCAGATCTGCAACGGAGCCCTGGAATGCCTTAAACTTGTTGTGATCAAGCTTTACCATTGCCTGCCCGGATGCATCGAGGATACAAACGTTTGCCCACTGCCCCAAGCGCGTGAGGTACACGTGCGTCTCGGTCCCCGGATGGCCCAGCTCGCTCGCGTCACAAAGCTCTTGCAACCCAACTCCGCAGGTGCCCTATCCGGAACACGTCGCTTCCAGGCGCATCAGAGCAGAAGAGACCAACACCCAATCGGCGTCACACGCGAGAGCCAGCCTGGCGTGACGGCCAGTTCCTTCCCATCGCATGATCTTCTGCGGAACGGCGGCGTGCCGCAAAGCGTCATCCCACTCGCCGAGCACACTCGGCGGTGCAATGACGAGCGTCTTACCTTTAAGGCACCGCTGGCTCAGACGGGTGAGGGAGCTGAGAGGCAAGGGTTCCGTCGGAAGATCATTTCCCGCCGCCAGCAGCTGTGGGTACGGACCTTTGGGACAGCGCGCAGCCACCGCCGCGACGCTCCGGCCAAACGTGCCAGAACAACCGGCACCCGAAGCCGGGCATGCTTTATCGTCTTCTGCCGCCGATACTGCGACATCGTCTGTGTCGCTCCGTGCCTGGAAGGGTGCCTTGATACGAAGCACTCGCAGGTACTCGTCGGTAAAGCACAGCCCAAAGAGGTCCGGCGCGGGTCGGCGCAAGGTCGCCCGAGGGACGGTCAGGGGTCGGCGCTCCCCCGCGCGCATCCCTGCTTCTCGGCGCTTGCGCATGGCCACGAGCTGGGAGAAGGCCACGGACACCAGAGTCTTGCCCATGCCTCGGCTCATATGTAGAACGGCAAACCCGCACTTGGGCAACTTGGTCACGTACTCGCGCTTCCCCTAGAAGACAACACGGCGTGAATCCGCCAAGCCGAGCACGCACCTCGTCGGCGGCACGTTCTCCAGGACGCGCAGGTCGGGGTCGGGGTCGTCCCATTGCACGCAGCGGTCCGCCACGATCCGACCCATGCCCTCCGGGCTGCAGCGCCGAAGAAGGAATCGCAGCGCGTGTGCTTGGTAAGGGTGAAGGCGTGTGGTGAGCACCCGATCCGCAAGCGCAGCGGCGCGCTCGTTAAGGGGGTCGAACATGGCGACGGGCTGGGGAGGTGGCAGGTGCATAGTGTTCAGCTCCGCCGGGATTCTTGGACGGTGGCTGACGCGGCATCGTGTAACGACAAAGGGACACAGTCGGGTCGCCTGCAGGCACATCTTCCGCACACGGCACGCCATAGCCCGACCGTCTTCCTCTGGCTGCTCAAAGTCGCTTGAGGCGATCAGCCGGAAGGCACCGTACGATTGCAGGAGGTGGTCTTGCTTCGTGAGAACGTGCCTAACACCAGGTCCGCGCACCTTCTCGAGAACATTCCACACATCCAAGGCCTGCGGCAGGCCGCGCGGAAGCCGAGGCCGGAACACCGAATTTGTAAGAACCTGCATGCAAAGCGAGTTTTACTGTTACCGGCAACCAGCAAGACATCGATACATTCAATCTCAAGCAAAGCCGGGCTCATGTCAAACTCCGCTGCCGGCCACCAACCCGTCATCACCATCCGCTGACGAGTCGGCGTCCAGCTCGTCCAAGTCCAAATCCACCTGCAGCTGAGCGTCTTCCGCCAACTGCGGCGCGGCCTGGGCGGCCCGCACCGCTGCCGCCTTCCTTGTTGCTGCGGCCTTGGCCCGGCGTCCCCGCTTGCCGCCGCGCCGACCGCGCTTCCCCGAGCGTGGCTTGGTGGGCCGATCCGCTTCGGTTGCAGCCGTTATATGGGACGCCTTGGCGACGCGTGGTGCAGCCTCCGGTGCATCCAGAGCAGCCGGAGCTGCTCCTGCCGCGTCGTCCACGGTGCTCTAAAGCGACATTCCGGTCATCTTCTTGAAGGCCTTGCTGGCGTGCGCGCTGCCCGCTGCCCTGCGCAGGGCCTGCTTGGTTCCGCCTCCCATCATGGCCGCCACTTGCTGCGCCGGCAGGCCCAGAGCACGAGCCAACTCTTCCTGGTTCGCTCCCATCATCAGCTGCTGCACTTGCTCATCACCATTTAGTGCCGCCTTTGATAGTTTGGCCATGCCAGTCCGTCCCCGCAGTCCCAGCCTTCGCACCCGTTCTCGCAGGTGCTTCTGGTCCCGAATTCGCTACAGCGCCTCCTGCGCCCCCTTTTGCTTCAGGTGCCGCTTCTCCGCGTCTGTTCGATCCCCTTCGCCGGCCCTCGCTTCCAGCCCCGACAGATCGAGGTTGACGCCCAGATCCAGAGGAGGATCTTCCGCCACCGCCACCGCCACCGCCACCGCCGGCGCACCGGCTTTGGGTGTCGCCGCCGGTCCGTCGCAAGTCGGCTTCGGCCGACCCGGTGACCCTGCTTCCCGCATGTCCTCTCGCGTCAACACCGCCGAGGTTTGTGCCGGCGCCTCTTCGCGATGCTTTGAGGTTGGGTGGTCCATGGTGCGCCGCGGACGTTTGGGATGGCTGGCTGGCCCGGAGAGATAGTCGTCGGTCGGCTTCTTCTGACTCTTCCGCCAGCGAACTCAGTGATGCTGGCTTCACCAACTCGGGATGTCTCGCCTCTGCCTTCTTTGCAGAACCACCCCGCCCGGTGGGTATGGGTATCTCGGCCACGACGTCAACGCGAGGTCGCTTGCGGCTTACTAAGACTTGAAGAACAGACTTATCGTCTCCTCTTGCCTGGCGAGAAGGGCAGGAATCCAGAATGTCCACGGCGTCTTCATACCGAAGGAACGCGTTCGCCTGCTCTCGTCGCTGCTAGTCGTGGTGTCTCAGCTCTGGCGTCCACCGGCTAACTTCTCTGGGATTCATAGGAGGCAGCATGAAGTTCCACGTGGAGTGCCGAATCTGCAACGCCTTCTCCACCAGGGTCCGTGCGTGTCGGTCGTACTGATTCTCAATCCGATCCAGGATCGACCTGACGTGCTGATACCTTGCTTGCACGTCGACGCCGAGCGTCGCCTCGACCACGACGCGCTGCGGGTTCAGGAACGGGAACGCCTGCCGCGCCAGCTGCACCTCGGCGGAGCACTTGGCAAACTTGATCAGGCTCTTCCACTGCGACCCCATCAGGTACGACTTGGCCCGCTGCATCTCAATCTCGTTGTGAGCGCTGGCGGGAGCCTCGAGCGACTTGCGCATCTGCACTTCCGGCGTCTGGTCCTGCTTCTTCGAGTCGGCGAGCATGGCAAGGTCTTCGGCAGTCAGGCTCATCTGGTCAGCGGCAACGCCCCTCTGCATGGCACAGGCCGCGAGGCCCTGGACTACGTCGGCGCGCCCGGACCGACGGCGTCCCTCGTCGCCACCACTCCCAACGCTGCCAGCCCCACCGCCACCACCACCGCCACCACCACCGCCACCACCACCGCCACCACCACCGGCACCACCACCGGCGGCCCCGTCGCCACCAAACCCAGGGTCGGCCAGAAGAAGCGAGTCGGCCGGTCGGCCGGGGAAGCTGCGGCTTCGTCCCGCCATCGCCGTCACCACCAGATGAGAGCCACCGGGCCCGGCGCCAGAGCTCGGTGCCACGACGGATCGGATCGCCTCGTTCTCCCGTGACTCCCGAACCAGGCCATAGCTGAGGCTCATGGGCGGTAGCTTCTCGGCCTCGGTCTCCTGCATCCGGCCGTCCCGAGGAGCAACTGGTCGAAGAACACTCTGCCCCACCAGCGCCGTCTCGTCTCGACCGAACCGCAGATGCGCGCTCTCCACGGCCCCGGCGACCACGGGAACCCCCACCGGCCGCATCAAAGCCGTCTTGGCGGAGGACAGCAGAAGCATGTCTATCCGGGGCGTCTCGAGAGCCTGAGCTCGGGCAAGCACCGACTCCTGGCCCATCGGAAGCACGGAATCGCTGTACGACACCGCCAGCCTCGCCATGATCTGATGCATCTCCGCGGCCCGCAACGCCCACCGGTGCCCGGCTCGACAGCCCGCCTGCACGGCAAAGCACGGCGGAGGCATCCGGAACCCGAACGCTCCCGTCATCGGGACGTGACCTCGAAGCGCCTCAATGAGGTGCGTGTAGCGGTCGCACCACAGCGGTAGACGGTACCGAGCCGCAATGATGGGAGGTGGCGGCCTTCTGGCGTCCCAGGCCATGGAATGTCCCTCAGAGACCTCGTCGCCCCCGCGCGCCATCCTCCGGGGATCCCATCTATCCTTCGCCTGCGGCTTAAGCGCGAACGGCAGAGCTACGCGGCACTCCATCCACTACCGGACTCTCTCTCGACGCTTGAACTCGCTCGGCACGCGCCGGCCGGACGCGCCGATCATGGCGGCAAGCACCGCAGAGAGCGGCTGGCAATCGGCGATCAATCTTCGCATTGGGTGCAGGCACGCTGGCCTCTCTCCGGCTGGATCCATAGGCGCCCCGCACTGGTGCATGAGGATGTCCGACATCCTGGGCCATTCGGTCTCGGAGGGGGTCCACCCGGTCCGCAGATGCGTCAGAGCCAGGACCCCCGTCAGCCGATCATCCACACCCGGCATGGCCAGCGCTCCTTCGGCTCGGTCGTGTTCGCCCCGATCTTCTTCGTCGTCCTCGTCCTCGTCCTCGTCCTCGTCCTCGTCCTCATCTTCATCTTCCTCGTATTCCTCATATTCCTCATCTCCGCTTCCTGACGGAAGTCGGAAGCTTGCGGAACGTCGCAGAGGGAAGCTCAGTCGCTCACCCGTCGCCGCGGCCAGTCGTCGGCGCATTGCCAGGACGCTCGCCCCGGGAGGCACCGGAAGCAGCGGGGTGTCTCCCCACGTCCCCTGCTTGGCCTGCTCTCGACGATCGGAGCCGTCTCCCGCGTCGTCCGTCCCCTCCCAACCCCCGGCAGCGTCTGTGTCGTCGCTCTACTCACCGGCGCTCGTGGGCTCCTGCTTCTTGGCGTGGATGTCGGGAGCAGCTGCGTGGGGAGGGCCTGCGGCCCGGATGCGCACGTTGCCCACGCACCGCGCAACCCGACACAGAACCAAGCCTACCAGAGCGGCGTCCTCGTCCGGCAGCAGGTAGCCCTGCAGCATCAGCTCGGTCAGGTTCAAAGCAAGCATCGTGTCCAGCACACACCCGGTCTGCATGTGCGCAAGAATCGCCATGGCGTGCATTCGCACCGGAATGCGTACCGCGTCGTGTCGCCGCGACGCCCGGCCTCGCCGAAGCTCCCTCGACTCGAGAAGTGCCGTCCAAGCTGACCGGAGACCCGGTCGTTCCACGAAGTCCCCGTGCACCTCGTGCCGGCCGCTCGAGATCTCTTCGGACAAATGGGCCAGGTAGCGCAGCGGCTGTTCTCCGTTCGCCCGGACAGACCACTCCCAGCGACTCGAGTCGAGCAGCGCAAGAACCACCTGCTTCGTGCAGCGATGCACCTGGCCAAGGCTGTTCGGAAGCACCCGTCTGCGCAGAGGATCTCGACTGGCGTCCCGAGCCCTCTCCGCTGAGACGGATCCCGTTGCCTTGAGGTGCCACGGCTCCAGCATCTCCATGGCCGCGTCGTGCGTCTGCCCTCGAAGCGTGCGCGGCGGCGTGATGACGTACGCGTGCCTGCCCAGCACCAGGCCTCCGCGAATCCCGTCTTCGAGCAGCATTAAAAGAAGCTGCGCCGCCGTGAGCGGAGACGGGGCAGAAGACGACGACGAAGACGACCCTCCCGGTGCGCCGCCGCCACCACCTTGTCCGGTGGGAGACAGAGACAGGCCAAGGCTCTAGCTGCCCGGGTCGTCCTCGGGAGCCTTGTGCTCTCTGGTCGCATTGCACTGCCTCCAGAGAGCGGCATTCGCCACCACGTCCGGCGAGTGCCCCCCGACGCGCCTCGCGGGGAAGCCTTCGGCAGCCTCGATCCAGGGAAGGTACCGAGGAACCTGGGACAACCGAGTCGCTGTCCCAAATCCCAGTACACTCCTCGCAAACGCGTCCCTCCGACCGGCGTCGAACTGTGCATGGGTCGACGCCGGTCGTGCCGCCTGCGAAGCCGATCCCCGGGACGCCTGCGACTTCATAAACGCCAAAAGCTCTTGCTCCTAAAGCCGCTCCACGGTGGTGCGGCAGTCGACGCCTTCCCGCATGTCGGGCTGCTCTCGCAGCGGCATCGTGTCCGGCGCGAACTCGGGACAGACTTCTCCGGCCTGATCCCACAGCCCCGCCGCCGTCGCCGTCCCTCCCATGCCCCCGGACCCGGCGGCGACGGTGCCGGGCGATGAGCGAGCAGAATGAACTCCCTTGACCAGCGATTCCCGCAGCGCCCCAAGCATCCGATGCTCTTCCTCTCCCAGCACGTCCTCCAAGTCCAATCCCCGGAGAGCGTGCATTGTGTCCTGGTGCTGCTGGGCGTGTCGGTCCTTTGTGTCGCAGTGCTTCGTCGTCTCTTCGATTCCCGTCATGCCGTCGCGGCACCCGGCCTCCACGGCGGCTCGAGCGACCCAACCAAGAATACCCCGCCGAAGCCGAGAGCCAGGACCACACTCGGCCGGCGACGCGTCGTCCAGCGCCCGGTGCGCCATGAGAATCACAAAGCTCATTCCGTGCAGCAACCTCTCCGGGAAGAACGGCGTGATGCGCAGGGCCGAGCGCAGGGCCACGTCCAGCGCAGCCCTCCAGCCGGAGCAGCTGAGCAGCGCCTCGTGCGCCGCCACGGCGTCTTGATGCACCACCGCCGCTTCGAACACTTCACCCGCCAGCGCGTTGGTGTCCCGCGTGTCGTTCTTCCTGGGATCCATCCGGGCCGCCGCTCGGATGGCCGCGGCCAGCCCAACCACCGGCGGTGTTCCCACCAGTACCACGCTAATCCGACCGTGTCCCGGCGGCGGGAACTGCAGGGGACGAGCCACGGCGACACTGCGGTCCGCGTGGAACGGGCGGCTGGTGGCGCGCTCCCCCGGGTACATCTCCAGCGCGTTGCTTCCCTGGCCGCTTCCCATGCCTACATCGCGCGGGTCGAGCTCACGCACGTCGCCAGGGTCCAGGAATTCGTCGTCGTCGCCATCTTCCCCGGACGCCATCGCGGCTTGCGTCACGGTCAGCTCGGCAGCGGACGTCGACCATTGCACCGAGGAAGACGACACAGACGGGCCTTTGCCGGATGCAAGCCAAGAAGAGGACCGCGCGCGAGCCGGAGGACGCCACAGGCTTCCGGTGACGCGCTCCGCCGCCTCTCGCGGAGACCCGTGCCAACCCAGGATCATCATGCAGTACCCTTTGCTCATCGCCAGTCCTTCTTTTGCCTTCACGACCGACGGAAAGACATCTAGAACGCTGCTGGCAGGCACGAACGCCGCGATGCCCGCTTTGCCATTCGCCGTCTCCGTCGCCACAGCCATCTGGGCCATCGTCATGGGCGTCCTTGTTCTTGGCCGAACATGGGCAGCCCGGTCGGAAGCTTTGAGCGCGGCCATGGTTGCGCAGGATCTGTCAAGGCGAATGCGTGACCTGGAACAGAGACAAGTGTCGCTCGAACTGGACGTCGGGAGATGCTGGTCGAGTGCCGGTGTTGGGCAACACGAGTGAGACCAACGAACCAAGACCGAACTCGGCAGAACTCGGTGCCGGCACTCAAACCCGTGGTTCCGTTCCAAGAACTCGGAGCCGTGAACCGAGTACCGACACTTGTCGACACTCGGGGGCGGGGTCGCCACGGCACACCAACCAAAGCATTGCAAAGTAGACATGGCATCAGAGAAGGCCGTCAGCCAGTTCTTGGGCCATGAGAAGACCCGAGTAACGCAAGAGCTGGACCGTATCCGGGAGCAATACGGCATGACTGCCGAGGACCCCATCACCGAGGCGCAGGTGGCGGCGGCTGTTGGCTTCCGCTGCGACGCCTACATTCAGCGGGATATTTTTGGTCAGCGCGAGGAAGAAGACGACGCAGAAGAAGAGGATGAGGAGGCGGAGGATGAAGAGGAGGCGGTTGGGTCCGATCCAGCCGGCGCCGCCGCTGCGCTGGCCGGGGCAAAGCGCAGGGCACCCGACGCCGACGCCGACGCAGAGGCTCCTCCGGCAAAGCGTGTCAAAAAGGAAGGCACGTCTTTAAAGACAGAGAGCGCCGGTAGGGTGGCCGCGCCCGCTCGCCGCCAGGAGGCGACAGCGGGGGGGTCCTCTGCGCAGAACCCTAAGAAGCGCGATCCGGTGCCGGCAAGCGGGGCTGGAGCGGACGTGATCGACAGCGGCTCAGACGAGGAGGATGACGACGACGACGATGAGGAGGAGGAGGACGACGACGATGATGAGGAGGACGACGACGACGACGACGACGATGAGGAGGACGACGACGACGACGACGACGATGAGGAGGACGACGATGAGGAGGACGATGAGTCGGGAGAAGAGGAAGATAATCCAGATCTATCTCCGATCGAGTGCATGTGTGAGTGGCTGGCGGAAGCCGACGACGGCTCTTTGGCCCGGAAGCTGCGCGATCCCGGCCAGCTCGGGGTCGTGGTGGGACTGAACTCGTGCCTGACTCTCATGCAGCCGACGCAAACGGTTCCGATCAGATCCAAGGAACCGGAGAAGCAGGGAGAGCTGGACGCAATGTTCCGAGCGCTGCACCAAGAGGAGGCGGTCGCTGCCGCCGACAAGTCCATTGAGCTTCCAGTGGCGGTCGTGGCGCTGCACAAGGCCTCGTCGGAGCTGCGGAACGGGAGGTTCGCCGGAGCCGACCTGCGCTTCCTACTAACCCCTTCCGTGCTGAATCCGATCGATCTTCGTGCTATCTTGCTGGTTAAGGCGGGTGATAGCGCATAGATCGTCAAGAGCATTGGCAAGTGCCTGCCCAAGAAGTGCAGTCTGGGCGCGGTGGATCTCCTGTGCGGTGGGGTGGCTCCCGTTGCGATTCCGTCCACGACGACTCCCGAGGCCCGCGGACTGGGACTGGTCTTGACGGCGCAGGCACTTCTACAGTCCCGCCGGGATCGGGTGACTCTCTTTGCGGGGGACATGACGTCGGCCAAGAACGTGACCAAGCAGGCACAGAAGCTGGCGAAGCGGATCCAGATCTAGGCACAACGGCAGCTGCCCAAGGCGGAGAAGCAGCTGCGCCTCGCCGAGGGCCGCTTTAAGAAGGCCGGAAAAGAGCTTAAGGCGGCCACAAAGTCGGGCGAGACGGTGCTTATTGAGGGTGCCGAGTGCCACCTCACGGATTGTGCGGCAGAGCAGCGCGATGCAATTGCCGCGGTGGCCAAGGCACAGGAAGGCGTTGAGGTGGCTGCCGCGATGGTTGTCCGAGCGTCCTCCGTCGAGATCGTCCAATGCAAGAACGAAGAGGCCAAGAAGAAGGTGCTCACGTGCATGGTGTGAGAGAGACGATGATGGAGTCTGGGAACCGATTGGCATGATGGATGGATTGAATCCCCGAGAGCAAGCCACATCCTGCGTGCACGTCACTTCAGCAAATCAACCGCTTCACACGATCGCCTCCTCGGCGTCGTCGGACTGCTCGCCCTCGACCTCGCCGTCTTCCATCTCCTCCTCTTCCTCCTCAACCACCTCGTCTTCCTCTGCCGTTGCCACATCGTCGGCTTTGCTTCCGGCGTCTCGCTTTGCTTGAAGTTTGGCGGCAGCTCGCTGGCTGGCCGCCAGCCGTTTGGCTAGTGGTGTCTTGTTGTAGTGGAACTTGCGACGCGTGCTGTGCTTGGAAGGCAGACGTGTCAGCTCGCCCTCGTCGATCATGCGGTGCAGGCTGTCGCGGAAGATCTTGGGGCGGAAGTGCGGGTACTTGGTTTGCACCCGTTCCCGCACCTTCTGCTGGCCGACCCACATGCTGCCCTCTGCCTGGAACTCCTAGAAGGCGTCTCGGATCCTCTCCCGGTAAGACGGACCTGCGGGCTTCTTCACGCTGGCGGGCTTGGATGGAGTCGTCTTGCTTGTTCGTGCCTTCTTGGCGACTCGCTGGGGTGCCTCCGCGGCTCGGCGTTTTGAGCCGGCTGGTACCGCAGATTTGGGCTTGCCGTCCGATCCAGTCGATTTACGTCCAGCCGCTGCCTTGGGCATGGTTGATTCGGTGCTGTCGATGATCGAGCTATTTAGTATCCGCGAAGGGTTGAGGTGGGTGGGATCCAAGGGACGAGCATGCGGTCAGACATGGACGGATGACCAACTCAGGTGACTGGTGCGCACAGCACAGGCAGATACGAATGGTCGCCTTTGAAGCTCACCCACACACACTCACACCCACACACACACACACACACACACAGACGGACGCACGCACGCACGCGCTCGACACGCCCCGGCCTGCAGACAGACTTGACTCGCTCCCGGTTCTCACGCGGAGAACGACGGGAAGCAGTAGTTCTTCTGTATGCGCAACAACATAATGTTCTGCACGTAGACGTCCCAGCGCACGTCCTCGCTGCGGATGCCCTGGTTCAGCTCTACGTCAATGTTGGCCGACTGCCACTGCAAGAGGTTGAGAGAGCCGCCGCAGGTTCCCTTCATCATCTCGTCGGCAAAGCCAAACATGTAGTACTTGAACTGGTCGGTGGGCGCTCCCTTGTCGCGACACGCCTCCAGGTATGTGGCTTGGCGGAAGAAGCACGCGTCCAGGCGGCGCTGCTTCGGCTGGGACGACGTCGTCAGCTCCATGCTTCGGGCAATGTCTCCTCCGGTTAGGCTGCTGGTGTGGTCGAACTCGTTCTGCCGGTCGGCTGCCACGAGCTGCGGCACAGCCCAGATGAAGGTCGTTGGGTGCGACCGGCGCACGTCCAGCTTCGTGACTCCCGTGAAGCGCTTGTGATGGTGCTGGTACAGCAGGAAGTCAATCGGGTGTTCCCCCATGCACTCTGTCTCGGTCTCCTCGATGAACCCGTGCTGCGCCACTAGCATCACACTCAGGTCCGAAGCCTGTGGTGGCTGGTGGTCCGACGACCGCACGACGCAGGTGTTCCGGTGCGACCGCACCAGCACGTTCTCCCAGCTCGAGAAGTTGAAGTGCGCCTTGGCCTTCGACATGGGCATAATCTGCAGGATGTACGCGTTCTTAAGCCCCATCGAGGTCGACACTGGCAGCGGCAGATAGCACACCTCGGGCCGGGCGGTTCGCTCCTTGAGCCACTCGAGGCGGTCGTACTTGTCGTAGTGGATCGGGCACTGCGAAGTCATGTTCCGGATGTTCATCTTCTGGGACTCGTTGTAGTTGCACTCGAGCAGAACGTGAGCCAGGCGGCCGTCCATCTGCTCCATCTGGTACGAACCGATGTGCAGCTCGAACTGCTGCAGCATGCGGAAGGGCCACCCGTTGCACAGGAAGCAGTAGTGCTTGTTACGACCAACGGTGCGTGACGCGCGGGTTACCTCGGACTGGAAGTCGGCGACGGGCTTCAGATCGGCGTCGACGCGGCCCTCCTCGACGGCCACCTCGGCAGCGGTCTGCGGCCTGCGGCCGACCGCCTCTCCGTACTCCATGGTGAAGAGCGCGTCCATCTTGCCCTTTAAGACGGCGGGGGATACACCGGCGCCTTCCTCAAAGTCGCGACGGTGCGACGACTCCGGGTCGCGCTTGGCACCGCCCAGGTCTCGCTCCGCGCGCTCCCCTGCGTGCACCGACTCGCGGATGAGATGGTTCAGTGCGGCGTCTTCGTGCACGGGAATCTGTGTGTTCAGTCGGCTGCCGTGCTTGCGCCTGCTGACTCCGATGAATCCTGGCCTGGCCAGGCGCAGATACATGGATCCCAGGAAATCGGCACCGTCGGCGATCTTCTCGCACGTTACGGTGCCCGAGCTGGCGCCCGCACCGGGGATGCGGAGAGGGATGTGCTCCGCAGACCACTGCGTGCAGCCGCGCCACTGGTTGCGGAACAGACGGTCGAACTGAGGCTCCTCGATCACGATCTCGTCATACACGACCTCGATCTCGTCCTTCATCAGGGGATCACCCATCATGACCACGGGCTGGCCCGATGCGTCGGTCGTCTCGATGATCTCGTGCTGCGGATCGCCTCTCGCGTTGCGCACCGGTACCTTGCGGCGCTTCACATCGACCACGACGCGCTTGGTAATGGGGTCTTGGGCCATGAAGCAAATCTGGTCCAACGCAATCGCGAACTGGCATGCCGCCGCCGACACTCCAGTTGCCCCGGCTCCCGTGCCTTCGGCCTTAATCTCAAGGTACCTTGACATAGTGCTTCCGGTTGTGCACTAATCTTTCATGTTGACCAAGGGACCGGATTGGGGCGACAGGCTGGCGCCACGCCTGCGCCCGAGATTCGCGGAATCTTGCTCACCTGGACGCACGTGCCCTCCTCTTCCGGAGGTGGGTGTCCCCAGAGGCCGTGACTCAGGCGGAGACTCAGGCGGAGATATACCGCATCGGGACGCGGCCGCGAAGTGCATCCTTGGTCCGCATGCCGTCCCGTATCAAGGCCCCGCTTCCGGTGCAAAGCAGGGTTGTTCTTTCGATTGATATTGGCGTTCGCAACCTGGCCTATTGGGTCGGACGCGTCTCGGCCCGCTTGGGTCCGGCCGGCTCTCCCCCTGATGCCATGCGCATCCCGGCCGCTCGCGGCGACCAAGGATTGGCCATGGTGCTGCGGGACTTTGGGTCGTCCAAGCTGGATCTGGCCGTGACCATGGAGACGACCGAGTGGGTTCTCATCGACGCGGGGGTCAAGGACGGAGAGAAGCACACGCTCTTCGAGGAACTCGACGCCATGGAACGGCAGGGAATCGTCCGCCGCATGGTGGATCTTTGCCGCACCCACGGAGTCGGTCTTGTCGTGATTGAGCAGCAGGTGCCGAGGAAGGGCCACGCCATGCACAGCAACATCCGCGCGTACGCCGTGGCGCACGCTCTGTGGCTGTCGCTGCGCGGTGCCTTGGGCTTTGGTATCTAGTTCTCAAGCGTGTCGGCGGGGGCCGGAGCCGGGACGTACAAGGCGCTGCAGGCGCAGCCCTTGTACCGCAGCTTCGGATTCCCGGCGGACGAGCCCAAGAACAAAAAAGCGTGGGCCGTTCGTGTCATGGGATGCCTGCTAGAGCAGCACGAGGCCTCCCACGAGCTGAGAGCTGCCTTTGCCAAAGGAGGCCCCAAGCAGGACGACCTGGCTGACTCGTTCCTTCAGGTGCTTAGCTGGTACCGCGTGCTGGGCAAGCAGGAGATGCGCCGAGAGGCCGGTCTGTACACCGCCAGGCCGACCAGCCTTCCATCAAAGCGGGCACGGAGCGGCGCAGGAGGCGACGCCTCGGCGTTCTCGGCGGCCACGGGGGGGGACGGCGGAGGAGGCGACGGCGACGGCGACGGCGACGGAGACGGCGACGGAGACGGCGACGGAGACGGCGACGGAGACGGTGAGGCAAGCGGCCGCAGCGGGGATCCAAGTCGCGGCCGGGCCGGCGCCAGCAGCAGCAAGCGACGACGTAGTGACGAGGCAGGCAAGACGCCAGCGATCCGGACGCAGACCGAGGTAGGTCTCATGCGACCGCTTCCCACTCGTGGCACCGGCTTCCGGGAAGCCCTGGCGGCAGCGCTTCCGCCCGGCGCTACTTGCTGCTACCTGGTGTGTCCTCCGGGAGACGTGCCTAAGGGGTCGCCTCGCACGTACAAGGGATTTACGGTGGACGCTCTGCACCGCCTGCGGCAGCACGGACGGGAGATCACGGGCGGCGCCAAGGCCACCGGAGCGTGGGGAGGGGCACGGCTGTGTGCCACGGTGGACGGGTTTGCGACGCAGGAGGACGCCATGAGCTTTGAGTGGCGGTGGAAGCACGCCAAGCCGTCTAAGCGCAAGGACGTCCCGCGGATGCCCGGTCTCTTCGACAACGGGCCGCACTGCGGGCCGGTAACGCAGTCCATGAACAAGCTGCTGGCTCTGTTGCACGGTCCCGTCTTTGCGCGGTGGAAGCTGCGGGTGATCTGGTGGCTGGGGCCGCCCAGCCAGCTGCGCCCTCTGCTTCCCGCGGAGGTCCGATGGGAAGTCTTTGATTCTCGCGTTAGCGAGGATTCCGCGGCGGCTGGCGGTGGCGGAGGGCGGGAAGCGGCAGAGTCGGGCAAGCCAATTCCATCCGAGACCCCGGCGGTCGGGGTTCCAACCGAGCGATCCGTCTCAAATCCGGGCTGAGTGTCTCCGTCCGCGGCCCGGCACCGCAGGTCCCCAGACGACGAGGGGTGAGAAACCCCGGGGACGAACTTCAAAGCTCCGACCAGCATGTCTAACATCAACGTGATTATTGGCGTCATGAACCACGGGCGCTTCCCGTACCAGACCCTTAATCTCAAGACCGGGCACAAGACGAACCTGATGATCACTCCCAATGACGCGCTGTAGTTCCTGCGGCAGAAGTCGGTGGTTCCGCAGAACGTGCAGCTGGGCATGAATCGGTACGCCAGGCAACTGATCGTGCCGCGAGGCGACGCCCACGCTGAGAAGTACCGCCGCCAGCACGTCAAGTTCTACCCCGATGCTCCGGCCACCTACGTCACGTTCCAGATGTTCGTGGACACCCACGGCCTCGGCAACTCGCTTCTCACCTTTGCTCGCGAGCTTGCAACCAAGAGAGCGCAGAACCGCCGCACGGCTGAGAGGCAGTCCGCCAAGATCAAGGCAGAGAAGGAGAGGGCCAAGGCCAAGGTGGGGCGCCGCAGGGGTTCCGCCCTGGGAAGCGTGATGCTGGCGTTCAAGAACGGCGAGAAGGGAACGGACGGTCGGACGTCCCGGATCGTGTCGCTCAGCAGCCGCAAGGACTTCCACGGCATGACGTCCATTGGGCGCAAGTACACCGAGTCCGCCCGCGACCTCCCAGGATCCGCCTCCATCTGCCCTCTGCATCCCGTGAAGGACGCGCAGAACAAGGTCATCCCCAAGAGCGTGCTGGATTCCCTTCTGGTGCGGTCGGGCTACATCGTTACGACGCAGCCAACCGAGGCCGGTGTGATCATCGTGTCGGACAGCCTCGAGCAGGACCAGGGGGCGTACCGCAAGTACGGTGCTGGGGTGGTGAAGGCATGGTCTGCCTTCGTGCGCAAGTTCGGCTTCAAGAGGTCTGCGTGGGACACGGCCACGTCTCGCGTCGGCGCTTACGCCATCGACGACATGATCGCCGATGACACGGATCACCTGCTGCATCCCGAGGCTGAGTCGGGCATGTCGGTGGGAGCCTTCGAGATGGACGGCGACGACGCCGACAGCATGGACGACGGCTTCGAAGTGGCGGTTGACGACGGGTCCGACGTGGCCGCGGGAGGAGGCGGAGGCATGGACGACGCGTCGGAGGCAGGCGTTGGTGGCCGGCGGAAGACGAGCGCCAGGAAGCCCAAAAAGAAGAAGAGCTCCGCGCGCGCCAAGGGGGCGTATCCCCAGTTCGTGCGCAAGTTCTCCACGCAGCACCGCGGCGAGTACGGCAACGGGTCGGGCCAGAAGCCGCAGACTCAGATGATGAAGGACGCAGCCAAGGCGTGGAAGAAGCACAAGGCCGCGATGGGCCGGTGAGTGAGTGAGTGATTGGGTTGGTGGTTGCCAATCGTGTGCCTTGAGTTCAATCGTACTGTCCGTGCACCGCCTCAAACATGTCCGTGCGCAAATCCTCCTGTCCGTTCTCGCGGTCCAACGCTTCGAGCTCCTTTGCTGCCAGCTTCTCTTCCGCCGGCGCTTCGCCACTGGTCTCGGATGCCTTGTCCTTCTCCTCCAACACCAGATCCTTCGTCCGCAGCAAGCCGTGCATGCGCTCCTGGGTGGTGAGCAGGCATCGAGTCACCCACTCCGAAGCGTCTGCTCCCTTCAAGAGATCCCTCCGGCCGATCATGCGAATGCTAGAACGCACTGCTTCGGTCCATTTGTCGTTGGCTAGTCGCTTCATGTCTTTGGCGCGGGAGCCTTGACCGAGCGCTCTCGACCGCGTCTGCAGGAAGGCAACGTACTGCTCTAAAACTGCCCACGATTTTTGCATTGGCGAGGATGTATGCACCTCAAGTGCCGGCGCACGAGGTACCGAACGTTCAGTCGTCCAACCAATCGATCTCCGACGCAACCTCGCGCGGCGACCGTCTTCGCCGTGCCTCACCCCCGGTCTCCTTCAGTCCCGGCGCCTGGTTCCCCTCCGCGTCGTCCTCTTGCTGCTGCCGCACCGAATCCTCGGCGTCGCTCAGCTTCCTGAGGATCTCCCTCTCCGCCCTCACGGCGTTGGTGCCCGCGAGCCGACCCACGTGGAAGTTGTAGTAGTTTTGCAGGCCGTAAAAGAACAAGAAGTTGCTAAGAACCATTCCGACCATCCTAACCGGAAGCGGAGCGTATGCTGTCACCACCAGCGACAGAATGGCGGCAGGAATGGCCGCGATGAGGGAGCGCCTCCATATGGCGCCCCGGGGCACGTGGGCCGCGGCGTTGCGCATCCGTCGAACGAGGGTCGGCACATCGTCTCCCTCCTGCGGCTCGGTGCCCGCCAGCTGCCGCCCCCGCAAAAAGTGCCAGTCGTCGCAGCCCGAGTCGTCGCAACCGTTGTCCCGCGTCTCCAACAAAGCGATCCAGTACAGAATCGCCAGCCCCAGCGCGACGACGCACGCCGCGGCGGCGTACGAGTACCAGTCGATCAGCCGCAAAGCCTGCTGCATGTGGCAATGCAATGAATGCAGTGCGGCTTTACGTTAGCGGTCCGCGGACGCCGCTGGGAGGAATCCGTAGGCGCAGAGGATCGCGGCGAGAGACCCGACCGCGGCCAGCCAAAATCCTAAGAGCACAAGATCCTCGGACCCGCTCGCCTCCTCTCGCCGAACGGAGATCACCGTGTTGCTCGAATCGTTCGGATCGTTCGTGCGTTCCACCTCGGCCCGGAAGGCCGGTCCTTCGCCGCCCCACTCTGCTTCCATAGTGCACAGCGCAGGTAGGCACCCGCTTGGATTCCCGCCGCCTCCCTTGGAGTGCCGGTCCACATCCGGCTCGACGGAACCGCCGCGCATGTCGGTTGCAACCCCCATGCGGCGGGAACCGGCACTTGGATCAACCCTGGCGGCGCCAAGGCGGATCATTCTTAAGTCGTTCCGTCTCGGTCCATGTCGGATGTGGTGGTACCGTCGGCGCCTCAGACACTCGTTCCCGGCAGCATCCACATGCTGAAGCTGCTGCGCGGCGAAGCAGGATCCGAACCGCGACCGACCGCGCTCCCGATGGATGGTGCTGGTGGTGGTGCAGCGGACGCCAAGCCGCTCCCGCCGCTGGCGCTGGATCCGTTGTCGGTGCTGATGCGCGAGGCGATGCATCGCGTTCGAATGATGAGCGGCGACGCCAGTCCGTTCTTGGCGCACAAAAACCTGGCCAGCGCAGCATCGCTTCTGTTGCTCGCGGCGAGCCGGCAGTTTGAGGGCGTCGTGTGCGGATCGCAGGCGCTGGACGCTCTCGGCTGCCTTCCGGAGAGCACCGTTCTGAACGATACCAACATTGTCCTTCCGAGCGGCAAGACAGAGGCCCTGACGGCCGTTCTGCAGAAGCACGTAGGCAATCACATGAGCAAGGCGCTTCGGCTCGTATCCGTAGGACTCCGCCCGGGGCTGCGGAAGCTGGTGCTGTACGATTCGGCCGGGAACGCGGCTCGCATCGGATCAGTGCAAGAGAGGCCTGGCGTCGAGGTGCAGGCCGGAGCACTGCGGGATGTGCCTGTGAGCCCCCGCTGCGGCGTGCTGGGACGCATGGTAAACCAAATCTAGGTGGACGTGCAAGATCCGCGGGCGATTGCTACGGATCTGCGCCGCGGCCTGTGCCTTACCGCGGACGATCCCAAATCCAATCCAGGATGCTTCCGAAGACAGCAAGTAGCCGCGTCCCAACTCACGGACGCGGCCATCCGGGCTCGGGTGGGGTTGAGTCCTTACTCAACCGCCATCGCCACGGTCGCCGCCGTGGTCGCCGACGACGCCTCTGCAGACCCGTGGCTTCGAACCCTGACGCAACGCATTCGGGCGGCTTTTGCCGGGCCCGCCGCTCTTCCGGTGCGTTCCGGGCTCTCGGCGACCGGCGAGCAGGACGGACTCGCGGGAAGGCCGGTCCCGCAGACCGAGGCGTCGTTGGACAGGCTCTCCCGGGAGCTTACCGCCTCGGAAGAGAGAGCCGAAGAGCAGCGGGCTCATCACGTGCGGCTGATGGAGGAGCAGCGTGCCGTCTACGTGAAGCAGATCCAGGAGCTCCGGGCCAGCCAAGCAAAGCAGATCGAGGCGATACGAATCGATCACGAGAAGCAGCTGGAGGAGCAGCGTGTCCGCCACACCCAGCAGGCAAAGGAAGCGCACGCAGCCGCGCAAGCAGAGGCACAACAAGCCCGCCGGGAGGACCAAGCAGAGGTGAAGCAGGCGCGCGACGCGCTGCGCCAGGAACGGGATGTTACTCGGAAGGAACGGAATGCTACGCGACAGGCGAGACAGGCTCTGTAGCAAGCCCAGACCAGGCTGGATGCGGCTCGGATGGACCAGAAGCGCGCTCAAACGGCACTTCGGACGATGCAAACCGAGAAGGACCGAGCCCGCAACGAGATAGACAAGGAGCGGCAACAGGCTACGCAGGCTCGTGTGAAGCTGCAAGAGACACAAAGACGTGCGAAGGAGCTGAGCGCGGAGCTCAGTGCGCAGAAGGAAGTAGCGGTGCAGCTCAAGAAGGCCACGGACCATGCCGCGGCCATGGCTCGCCGGCAGCAGAAGGAACTGACGAAGACCAAGGCGCTGTTGGAGAAGACGCGCGAGGACACCAAGGAGTACATGCACCGCGCGTTGGTTGACGACGGCATATTTGAGGAGATGCGATAGAAGTGCAGGAGTACGCACACCCGGAACCTCCGGCTCTAGGCGGCGGTCGCCCGAGCTCTGACGTTGCTTCCTCAGGGATCCAGCCTGGAGGAGATCCTGTCGCACGCCGCGCCTCAGGTCCTTCGGCTGCTGGACATGGAGGGCCAAGGGCACTCTTTGGTGGGGGCGGATGCCGTGTGGGCCCGTGCCGTGGCGCAGCTCCGTGAGAGAGCCCATCGGGCATCTGCAGCCACCTCGGACAACGGCGCCGATATCACGCGCGGGCGCGAGGCGGCGTCGGGGGCGGGGGCTTCCTTCGACGTGCCGCCGTTTGAGCCGGTGAACGGCACGCGACTTCCCGTGGAGACGCTGTCGGGGTGCTAGATGCTTGCCGAGGTGCTGGGCTTTCAGGTGCTGGCAATCCACCGGATCATGGAAGGAGCCACTCGCAAGGACGCGGTGCAGATCCGCTCGGCGCTGGCAGCCAAGTCTCTCCTGAGGCCCGCGTTGGGCGACGACGAGGAGCGGCGGTCCTCGGTGCCGCCGTCCG
>Ga0075110_1000036_pt1 | contig 66086 bp, 60 predicted proteins | sample AntAceMetag02UK8_FD_69799 | JGI IMG/M metagenome (GOLD analysis project Ga0075110, IMG submission 69799) | Saline lake microbial communities from Ace Lake, Antarctica - Antarctic Ace Lake Metagenome 02UK8 | ecosystem: Environmental > Aquatic > Non-marine Saline and Alkaline > Saline | place... | reverse complement strand
AAGCCGAAATTGAGTTTCGTTTACATGCCTTGAATAGATCTCTTCAATTTCAAAATTAAAAAAATTAATTGACTTCAGAAAGAGTCGCCTTAAGATCTGATTAAAGCAACAACGCCGTCAAAATACCTGAGAGAGCAATCATCACAGTTAAAGATATAATGTGTCTAGGGTGTGTAAGTGCTGCATGATAGACGAGCATTAAAAAACAGATCGCTGTAGAAATAATTCCTAGAACAGAGATCCACCGTTTACTGTTTAGGTCTTTAGCTTTCATATAGCAGGTGATGTTAATCACGCAAAAAAGCATTAAGAAGCCTCCGCTACCCATTGTGGCAATGCTCTCTAAATCAACAAAATTAGCTATGAAAAGGGAGGCTACGAGCATGATAATAACTCCCCAAATGGACATCTCTTTACGGTAATTTTTTAAGAAGAAAGAAGGGAGGTGTTTATACTCAGAAAGTACTAGAAGCATCCTGGAAGTTCCAAAAAAAGTAGCGGTTTCAGCTGATAAGCTTGCAAGTAAAGCCGCGATGGCCATCACTTGATACCCATATGGGTGAGAGATAGCTCGAGCTGCTTCTGCAAGAAGTTGATCAGAATTTGAGGTGATCACAGAAAAAGGCACGTTCCCAACGGTTATGATGCCAACCAAAATATAAATAATAATCGTAGCACCTATAGAGATGTAGATGGATCTTGCAATATTTTTTTCTGGATTAACTATTTTATGTGATGAATTTGCAATGAGCTCAAATCCTTCATAAGCTAAAAATAATAACCCTGCTGTCTCAGCAAGAACAAGTATACTAGGCCAATTTGAAAGAGAGAGAGCTGCGGCGTCTATTTTTCTTACACCAAAGATTAAAAAGGCGCTAAGATTGCAAGCTTGATAAAGACGATCGATGTTTCTGCTTTACCGACATATTTTTCAGACAAAAAGTTTAGGGCTGCTGCAAGTACTAAAGAGAGCGAAATAGCGATATGTTTGATAAGGTCTGTATTGCTATCTTGAAAAAAAATTACAAAATAGGCACAGAATACATAAGCATAGAGACTTGTGATTATAATGTAGCTGAGCATTAAAAGAATATTCATCCATGAAGCTATATAGGGATTAGCAATGATTTTTGTTACAAAAGTAACAGACCCCCCTTTATGTCTAAAGTGGTGCGCAAGCTTAGCGTATGAATAGCCTGTTAACAAAGCGACGATACCTGCTAATAAAAAAGAAAATCCTATGCCTGATCTTGCATAGAAAATTCCCATGCCCATCATGGCAAAGAGCCCACCGCCTATCATTCCTCCGATCCCCATGGAGATAGCCCCAAAAAGCCCCATTCTCTTTTCAGGTTCTTGATCTAGGGATTGTAACTCAGGCATGTGAAGAAGCTCTTCAATTATTTGAATAGATACCTTTCCATATATTTCAAATGTTGAATATAAAACTAGCATAAATATTTTTTCTTGCATCGGATACATAGCTTGATTTAAGCTCGCGATTTTAAAAGAGGACAAATTTATGGTTTCACATCCTATTGTCGATGCTTACATGCGCTCAGACGTTTTTGGTAGAGTTATTTTTTTATCCCTTTTTATCCTCTCTTTAGTGAGTTGGGTAGTTCTTATCTATAAAATTTGGCTGACACGAGCTGTTAATCGCCTTTCAGACCACATTGAAAAAGCCTTTGTCCAAAGGAAAAATACCCCTTTAAATCTCGACTACAAAAATCTGATTCAGAGAGCAGGAGTTCCTAACCCTTTTTTAAAGCTCTATCAAACTGTTCGCTTAAATACGCTTGAAATTTTAAAGAAAAATAAGTCTTTTTTAACCTCAAATGAAGGTCCTCAAAAAAATACCTATCTGTCACCTACAGACATTGAACAGCTAGGTAGTCAAGTTGGGGGGATTATTCATGCGCAAAGAAAGAAACTGGAACGTTATCTCTTTGTTCTCTCTACAGTTGTAAGTTTGGCTCCTCTTTTAGGACTACTTGGAACTGTTTGGGGGATTTCAGTCACGTTTTCTCAGCTCCCTAATAACACTAATGTAGTAAGTAATGATGCCGTTTTATCGGGTCTAGCAATGGCTCTTGGAACAACAGTTTTAGGGATTGTAGTTGCGATACCAGCTCTTATTGCCTATAACTATTTAAAACATGTCATTGAAGACTATTCAGTACGTATGGATGAGTTTTCGACAGGGATGTTGTCTTCAATTGAAATGCTCTATCGAGCAGTGGATGTTAAACAATACCATGGGTAGACGAAATATAAATAGACAGAGCTCTTCTCCAATTGAAGAGGCTTGGATCAATTTAATGCCTTTAATTGATGTGGTCTTTGTTGTGCTCATTATGTTTATCGTCATAGCTCCCATGCTAGACATTGATCAAATAGATTTAGCTGAAGGAACTACTCGAGTTAAAGAGGCTGATTTAAAAAAAGAACTCTCTATCCATGTGAGAGCAGATAACTCAATTTGGTTTAATAAAAAGCAAATCAATTTAGATGAGCTTTTAAATCTTTTAACAGAGTCTTATAGCCAGAATCCACTTTCGTCCTTTCAAGTTTTTCATGATAGAAATGCAACTTTTGGAACTTACCAGGAGATTAGAAATGTCGGGCAAAAAGCGGGCTATGGACATATGGATGTGGTCTTAAAACCTAATTAACTGATGCTCAAAAAAAAATATTCTATTCCTAAATTGATTTTTGTATTAGTAATTGGAGCGCATGCTTGCCTTTGTTACGTTCTTTTTGTAAAAGGGGTTTCAAACAAACCTTTGAAACAGAACTTAGCCTCTATCAAAACAAGTTTTATTTCAGTAGAGCCTCCTAAACCAAAGCTTCAGCCATCAAAACCTCGACAGAAGCAACCTTCTCAAAAACCAAAAGTAAAAAAAGAAGTGATCAAAGTAGCAGACAATAAGCCTTCTCCTAAATCTCCTATGAAGCTTCCAGAGAGGCCTGTTGCTCAAAGGACACCTGAAAAAAAGCTTGAACTTACTGTTCCTAAAGAGCTGAAGACCCTTGCAGTCGAAAGGAAAGACAACCCAATGCCTAACCTTCCGCTTTCAAGTGTAGGTTATCAAGAGCAACTTAAAGCCTTTCTCTTTTCACATCTAAAAATGCCTAGAGAAGGAGAAGTCTTACTTGAAATTAGAGTCAATCAATCGGGGAATATTTTAGGGATTCTTGTTAAAAAAGCTTCTGACCAAGAAATTTTAAATACTATAAAAGAGCAAATAGCTAAGATAAGCCTACCCCCTTTAGATCGTGAATTTGCAGGGGAGAAGGAACACACCTTTACCTTTAAATTTATTTGATGGATAGACCATGAAAAAAGTACTGTTTTTTATTTTGCTAGTGATCTCCTTGACAGGATTTTCTTCAGAAGAGATCTCAGATGTGATTACAATTGAATTACAAAAAGAGTGCTATCTTGCTCCTATTTATATTGAAAATACTCATGCGGTTTCTACAGAACTTTCTCAAGACTATTTATGTGAGCTAGAAAATATTCTGCGTTTCAACTATGACAATAACGGACGCACTCGAGTCATGAGCCAAAAAGATATTGGAGATGGCTCATATCAGCAAAATAGAATAGCAAAAGAATGGCAGCTCTTTGGCGTCGAGTATCTCTTTAAACTGAGTTTGTCTGGCCAATACTTGACAGTTTCAGTACTTTCAACAAGAGATGATCAAATTTGCTTTGCTGAAGAAATCAAACTATCAAATAATTTTGATCAAGATCGATTAGGCCTTCACAAGTGCTCCCAAAATATTCATCAAGCTCTTTTTGACGAAAGGGGAATTTATCTAGCTAAGATTTTATACACTCTTAAAACAAATAAATCTCTTTTCCCAAATCAACCCTGGATCTCTGAAGTTTATCAATGTGATTGGGATGGAGGATGTGTCAAACAAATGACAAATGAGAATAACTATTGTGTGACCCCATCTTACTTAAAAACTGAAGGGAGAGGGGCAGACGAGAGTTTTTTTTATGTGAGTTATGAAATAGGACAACCTAAAATTTATTGGTCAGATTTTTCTGGGACAGTAAAAAAACGTTTGACTCATCTTCGAGGAAATCAATTAATGCCAGCGGTTTCTCCAAAAGGAAACCAAGTCGCCTTCATTAATGATGCTCCAGGAAATCCAGAACTCTTCGTACAAGATTTCAAGCCCCGTGTTGGAGCTGTTGGAAAACCTAGGCAGATCTTTTCTTGCAAAAGGGGAGTTCAAGCATCTCCAACCTATAGTCCAGATGGGAAACGAATTGCCTTTGTTTCTAATAAAGATGGTTCTCCCAACATTTATGTTCTTAGAATTCCGCGAGAAGGAGCCTCTCAAAAGGACAATAAACCTTATTTGATTTCAAAGGTTAATCGAGAGAACACAAGACCTGCTTGGTCCCCAGATGGAACGAAGCTTGCTTATATTTCAAGAGTTGAAGGTGTTAGACAAGTTTGGATCTATGATTTCAACACTCAAAAAGAATGGCAGTTAACTTATGGTCCTGGCAACAAAGAAAATCCAGTTTGGGCCTTTAATAGTTTGCATTTAGCTTTTAACTCAGTTGGTAATGCCTCTTGTGAACTCTATTTAGTAAATCTTAATCAACCTAAAGCTGTTCGTATCAAACCGTCAAAAGGACTCAAGCGCTTCCCTGTTTGGGTAGATCATAAATAATTAGTAGTCTAAAATGAATATTTATGATATCGATTACCCTTGCAATAAAAGCTGAATATTCATGAGGAATTGTATGAAAAAATGGTTTATTTCTTTAGGGCTTGTACCCTTTTTAATCTTAATGACAGGTTGTCAGTCTCGCTCGTCATCGGCAATGTGGGAAAATACTAAAACTGCATCGCGCTATTTTGGACGCGGATTTAAAGTTTTAGGAGGAAAGGGTAGTGATTCCAGATTGATCCATCACCCTTATGAATTTCAAGGTCCTGAAACTTTAGAATATGTTGCCTTATGTGATGACGAAGATGGTAGTGCTTTGTCAGAAATAGCAGCTTATCCACTTGCTAAAGAAACACCTGGAGAGCTAGGAAGCTTTTTACCTGGCCTAGAGGGTTTTTACACACCTGAAGAACGTGAACAACAGGTTTTTAGGCTCCTACATTTTGATACCAATCAAGAAAATGTTAGAGGAACTGAAGACTATCAAATTGTGAAAGATGTTGCAAAGTACCTCAAGAAAACCCCAAATTGTTACATTTATATCCTAGGTCACTGTGATCAAAGAGGAACAGATATTTATAACATGTCTCTTGGCTCTAGACGGGGAAATACGATTCGCAACCTTCTCATTGAACAGGGAGTTAACTTGAATAGGCTCTTTACTGTCTCTTATGGAAAGGAAAAACCCTTAAATGCAGCAAATAATTCCAAGGCTTGGGATGAAAATCGTCGTGTAGAGTTTAGAATTTATAAGAAAAAGTAATGACTATGAAACTGAAAAAGAGATCTTTACTGAGAATTTTGGGGATCTCTTTGTCTTTGCTATTACTGCCCGGCTGTTTGTCTCCACGACATATGAGAGCTCAAGAGATCAAAACAGATCTAGCAATCAGAGAAATGAAGTCCGAGCTTGAAGATCAGAAATATCAGATGAGTCGCTTAGAAGTTGAGATGCAGATTATTGAAGGAAATTCAGACTCTCAAATCACATCTATTCATCAGATCAGAAAAGAAATGGCTAAGTTAAGCAAAAATGAGAGTAACCTCATTCAAAATACACTTGCTCAATATGAGAAAAAATTAGAGCACTTAGGTACATTTGAAGAGAATTTAAAAAGTGATCTACTTCTACTTAAAGATCACACTAAAGAAGTTTTAGCGACCTTAGCTCAGTTTAAGACTAAAATCGATGACAATGAAAAATCCATTTTAAACCAAGATCGATATGTTGATCATCTCAAATCATCCTTAGAATCTCTTTTAAAATATGTCGATCAGTCAAATGAAGGGACGATCTTCTATGTGGTACAGACAGGGGATTCTTTAGAGAGAATTTCAAAAGAAAATAATGTTTCTGTAGATATGATTAGAGAGTTAAATCGCTTGAATAGTGATTTGATCATCATAGGACAAAAATTACGCCTCAAGTAAATGTATAAGAAATCAGATGTCTTAGGAGTCTTTGACTCAGGTGTGGGAGGCTTGACAGTTGTTCAATCCCTAATGAAGCATCTTCCCAATGAAACTATCTATTACCTTGCAGATACTTTAAATCTGCCTTACGGCAACAAAAAAAAATCAGAGATTGAACGTTATTCTATTCAAAATATGGATTTCTTACTGAAGTATCCTCTCAAAGCACTTATTATTGCTTGTAGTACCGCTTCAGCCCTAGCTTATGAAACTTTAAAGCTAAGATTTAATGTCCCTATATTTGATGTGATCACACCTACTGTAGAAGAAGCTGCAAAGACAACTCAAAATCGAAAAATTGCTGTTTTGGCAACAGAGTCTACGATTCATTCAAACGTGTATGAGAAGCTCTTAAAATCTAGAATTGCAGGTGCACAGGTTTTTTCAATCGCATGTCCATTACTTGTTCCCATTGTTGAAGACGATCTCTTAGAGCATCAGATTGCAAGTAAAGTAATTCAACAGTATTTAGCTCCTCTAAAAAACTCAGGAATAGATACCTTAATTTTAGGCTGTACCCATTATCCTTTACTCAAAAATTTGATTCAAAAGGAGCTTCCTACTTCAGTTACTATTATTGATTCTGCTGGATGTTGCGCAAGAACTATTGGAGAGTTCTTGAAAAAAAATAAACTAGATGCCAAACAGGGGAGTAAACCAAGTTGTCACTTTTTTGTTTCAGACAACCCTGAGAATTTTGAAAAAAAAGGAAGTCGTTTTCTTAATCAGAAGATTTCTTCTACAAAGAAAATAGACCCTTAAAATATTTTGGAGAGATAAAATGCTGGAAGTCAAATGCTTTGGACACCTTTCAATAGTTGTTCCCGATATTGAAGAAGCTCAGAATTATTATAAAACGCTCTTTGGAATAGAGCCTGTGATCTCGTTTAAAAACTTCAAAAATGAAGGCTACTCCAAAAATATGGGGCTGCAAGAAGTAGAAGTTCATATTCGAATGCTGCGATTTAGCCATTGTAATCTAGTTTTAGAACTCATTCAATTTGAAGCACCCAAAGGTTCTCAAGAGATCTCAAAATTTAAAGTAAATGATTTGGGTGGACCTAGATGTATCTCTTTACATGTTGAGGATGTTTTAAAGGCCTTTAAGTCTTTAAAGGGGAAAGCGGGGATAGAAATATTAAACTCTGAAGACTATAGGCCTGTAGCCCTCTCTTCTATTCAAAGTGATCAGTTTATTTTAGGAGCAGAAGATAATAATTTAGAGGCTAAAGATCGAATAGTCTTAAAGTTATCAAAAAAATACTTTTTTCTTTTCAGAGATCCATATGGAGTTATTTGGAAGATTGAAGAGAGGCTCTTCGATCACAGCTCCTGATTACTTTTTACCGGTTGCTTTAAAGCTGGACCTAACTCGAATAAAACTTTGCCCAGTTGGATCTTCATCGCATTTAACATGAAAGTTCTTCTGAAATTTTCATCGCCAAAGGAAATGGGGCGGGTAAGCTCTTCAATGACTTGTTTGATCCAAGCTTTGTCCTGACTTGGACTCTTATCAAAACCACCTTCCATAAGTTGAACAGCTGGAAACTCTGACCACTTGTCAGCCTCTGAAATAAGAATGATGTTTTCTTCAATACTATCAAACATTTCTGCTAGATGAGGAAAATGTGTTTCAATGTTTGTGGCAAGCTCTGTGGTTTCATTTGTAGGCCCTTCTGATGTAATTTCATCTATAAAATAAAGAGAGATCAAGTCCAGAAAGTCTATTCCTTCAACTCCAAAACGTTCGTTACAGGTTTGAATTAAATTGGCCTGGATCATATCTTTAAGGAAGCCTTTTTGAACGGGAATATCAAGACTGAGCTCATCTAATTGGCTTAAGGCTCCTTTACATGCAGTTTTATAAGTGTCTAAAAGAGCAATCTGAATAATATTCTCTAGCATCAAATGCCCAATTGTATTGAGTGGAGATGGGGGTCTTACTTCAAGAAGCTTTTTCTCATAACGAGCTGAAGCTTCAAGGTCACCCTTTTGAGAATGGGCAATTACTAAAAGAGCTAGAGCATCTTTGTTAAAGGTATGTATTTTTTGGGCCTCTGAGGCGAGTTCAATAGCTTCCTCTGTACGATTGTGAAGAAGAGCTACATAGCCTTTGAATAACATATCTTTAGCCATTAAAGAGGGTATTTCCATAATATGATGATTCATTTGTGCTTCCCAATGTCTAAGCGCATCCTTATAAGCTCTTTCTTCATCTCTGAATTTTGTAGAAAACCCTCTTTGTATGAACTGACCAATGACTGTTTTGTCAACATGGGGGTTTTCAGGCATAGGTCCAGGATAAGGGTACAAGGCATCAGGGTGCCCTGGACAGATCATTCCAAATGGAGAGGATACGTATGTATACTTTGATATGCATTGATCAATAAAATTTTGATACAGCACTAGATCTTTAGTTGAAACGTTTGCAGAAATGATATTTGGAATATTGAGAGTTGCATTTTCAAAGTCAAAATTTTTTCGAGGCTGAACCGAAAACTGAGATGGAAGTTCCACAGCTTGAGGCTCTGGTTCAAAAAAAGTTTCAGTGAGTTCAGGAGGATTAGGAACAAAATGATCTGTAGATAGCGCAGCTGTCATAATGATTAGCTCTCTTTAAAAAATTAAGGTAGCTCTATTTTACTTAGACTTATTATTTAATACAATATTACTAAAAACAGGCTAATAATTTATAAAATTAAATTTTTAAATAGATATTAAGGCTTTCTTTTTTTTTGGTATTCTAAATAAACAGGGTCCCAAACTTGCTCTTTGATGAGTTCTTCCATCTTCTTATCGCTTCTTTTTGTAGCAAGTTTTGCACGCATCGCTTCTTTTGCAACAGCTAATGCCACTTTAAAAGAAATTTTGCTACTATCCGTTATAGGAGGTAGTAAGTTGCCCTCTGGATCTTTTCTAGATGGAGAGAGCTTCGCTAAAGCTTTAGAAGCTTCTATAAACATTTCTTCAGTTACTCTTTTGGCGCCTGAGGCCATCACACCAAGGCCTACTCCAGGGAAAATATAGGCATTATTGGCTTGGTCCACCCGCATAAATTTCCCATTTCTCTTAACAGGTTCAAAAGGACTTCCTGTCCCAAAAAGAACTTTTCCTTTTGTCCAGTCAATGAGATCTTTTGGGTCAGCTTCAGAGCAGCTTGTTGGGTTTGAGAGAGGAAAGATAATCGGGTGTTTTGCTGTCTTAGCCATTTGCTGAATCATCGCCTTAGTAAATAGTTTGGCTTGCCCAGTCACCCCAATTAAAATCGTAGGTTTGGCCTGTTTAACGGTCTCTTCTAAGGTAAAGGAAGCTTTATTACTCGATGACCAAGCTTTTAAAAAAGCTTTAGATTTACAATATCTTTTCTGAAAGGGTAAAAGGCGGGTACTTGTTTCAACTAAGAGACCTTTCTGGTTCGTTAGAAAAATGCGAGATAAAGCGTCTTCTTCACTGATTCCTGCTTCTTCCATAAGCTTTATAACTAGGCTTGCAATTCCACAACCAGCCGAACCTGCACCTGCAATAACGAGTGTATGTTCAGAAAGGGGAACTTTAGAGACTTCGATAGCTGCTAAAAGAGTGGCTACAACGATAGAGGCCGTCCCTTGAATATCATCATTGAAAGAGCAAATCTTATCTTGATAGTTCTCGAGAATCTCTGTCGCATTTGTTTTAGAGAAATCTTCCCATTGAAGTAAAATATTTGGAAAGCGTTTCTTAACTGATGCAACAAAGCTTTCTATAAAATTTGAATAGGCTCGTCCCTGAATCCTCTTGCTTCTCCAGCCCAAATAGAGAGGGTCTGCGGTGAGTTCTTCATTATTTGTACCGACATCAAGGAATATGGGAAGAGTACTTCTTGGATGGATTCCTGCAAGAGCTGAGTACAAGGCTAACTTACCAATTGGAATGCCCATTCCTCCTACTCCCTGATCACCAAGTCCTAAAATTCGTTCTCCATCTGAAACGACAATGACTTTAACTGAATCAAAACGCTTGTGAGCTAAAATCTCATCCATTCGATCTCTTAAAGGGTAGGAGATAAAAACTCCTCTAGGTCTTCTGAATATTTTACTAAATTTTTGGCAACCAAGCCCTACAGTGGGTGTATAAATAATTGGGAGAAGTTCTTCTACGTGATCTTTTATTAAACTATAAAAAAGGGTTTCATTTGAGTCTTGCAAATCTCTTAGATAAATGTACTTTTCTTGATCGGTAGATTTAGTTTTGAAAACTTCGTAAGAGCGTTTTTTTTGATGAGTCAAATTGCCTATATAGGGGGGCAATAGGCCGTGTAGTTTAAAAGTGTCTCTTTCTTTCTCTGTAAAGGCTGTTCCCTTGTTTAAAAGAGGGGAGAGAATTAAATTATAGTGTTCAACTTCAACAGATAGATGCTTTTTCTTTTTCACGTAGATTCCTCAATAAAAGGCCTCTTTTTATAACCTCAAAAAGGTAAAATGTCAAAACTATTTTAGGTTAAAAAAAGGCGCCAAAAAATGTTTTTAAAAGTGTTATGAATAAGAACTTGAATCTATCTTCTTAAGATTTAAGTTCATTTTAGAGAAGATTGAGTTTTATTTGATTTTTTTGATATAATTGGTGTTTTAAAAAAAAACTCCAGAAAATCAGCAATGGAAATTCCTTCAGCCTCTCCACTAGAATTTCAACGTGAAATCCCTAAAAAAATATCCTATTGCAATACCTGTATTTCCGATTTTAGTTTCGATAATGGCTTGAATGAAACGACTGTGAGCCCGGAAACAAAGGTTTACGGAATGCTCAATATCAACCTTCAACCAAAAGGAGGCCCCCAAGTTTTGCGTCAAATTTTGATCGGAATAAAAGAGATTGGAGCACAATCTTTTATTCTCTCAGAAAGACGCATCATAGGAAAAAGACTAGCAGGTTTTATGGGGGTCGATGACCATAATAGAGTTTATGAAAACTATTTAAACTATTCAAAAAACTTTGTTCTTACAGCTCCGAAAACGCCAGGCCTTTATGAAGTGCAACTGGGTGTAGTCGAATTTATAGCAAAGGCTTTAGAGAAGTCAGGAACCTTATATGGTTTCTTTGAGCTCTCATCACAGGATCAGTCTATGCTAGACTCTAAAGGTGCTCTAAAACACCTATGGAGCCTTGAAGATAAAATCTTTAATATTTCTATGGGATGGATACGAGTTATTTAAGCAATCTTTTCATCATCTGAATCAGAACGTTTGACAATCGGAGCTTTACCTTCTTTGACGGTCTCTTTTTCTATAATCACTTCTTTAACTTTATCATCTGATGGAATATCAAACATTAAATCTCTAAGTAGATTTTCTAAGATCATACGAAGAGCTCTTGCTCCTGTTTGAGCTTTAATTGCCTTTGACGCAATTTCTTTGAGAGCATCTTCAGTAAAGGTGAGTTTGACGCTTTCCTGAGCAAACATGTTTGTATATTGCTTAATTAAAGAATTTTTCGGTTCAGTTAAAATCTTAATAAGATCAGCTTCTTTTAATGCGTTAGAATTGACAATACAATTAAAACGTCCAATGAATTCAGGGATAAGTCCAAACTGAACGAGATCTTGAGGCTCAACTTCAGAGAGGAGGTAGTCTTTATCATGTAGATCTTGAGCTTTTTTCCCCTGGCTAAAGCCAATGGTGCTTTTACCCATTCTCTTTGCAATGATTTGATCAAGGCTCACAAACGCTCCACCTACAATAAATAGGATGTTGTCTGTGTTGATTTTGATGTATTCTTGGTTGGGGTGCTTACGCCCACCCTTAGGAGGAACATTGGCAGTCGTACCCTCAACAATCTTAAGAAGGGCTTGCTGTACACCTTCACCAGAGACATCCCGAGTGATAGAAACATTGGAACTGGTACGCCCTATTTTATCAATTTCATCAATGTAGATGATTCCTTGCTCCGCACGAGCAACATCATAGTCAGCTGCTTGAAGAAGCCTTAAGATAATATTTTCAACATCTTCTCCAACATATCCAGCTTCTGTTAAAGTTGTTGCATCTGAAATAGTAAATGGAACATCTAAAATTCGAGCTAAGGTTTTTGCTAAAAGAGTCTTACCTGAGCCTGTAGGTCCCATTACCATTACATTAGATTTACTATATTCAACTTCTTCACCCTTATTCATCATCTGGATGCGCTTGTAATGGTTATAAACAGCAACGGCTATAGTCTTTTTTGCTGCATCTTGTCCAATGACGTACTCATTGAGCTTTTCAAAGATCTGTTTAGGTTTTAGAATTATCAGTTCATGAGTTGTCGTTTTCTTTTCTATAATACCCATGCAAAGTCGAACACATTTGTCACAGATAAAAACATTTGGGCCTGAAATAAGTTTTTCAACCAAATCTTCTGTTCGGCCACAAAATGAGCATAAAGTAGCTTCTTGATTTGAAAACGATTTTTTTGTCATGTTGTTAAAGCTTCCTCTGTAATAGGTTGTCTTGAAATAACCTGGTCTACTAAGCCATATTCCACAGCTTCTTCAGCACTCATAAAAAAATCTCGATCAGAATCTTTAATTATAGTTTCTGCATCTTTGCCTACACAATCTGCTAGAATAGAGGCTAATCTTGCCTTCATTTTTATAATTTCTTGTGCTTGAAGGTAGATATCTGCAGAAGTTCCAATTACCCCGCCTGATGGTTGGTGTATCATAACACGGCTGTTTGGAAGGGCAAAGCGTTTACCTTTTGTCCCTGCAGCCAAAAGAACTGCAGCCATTGAACTTGCTTGGCCAATACAGTAGGTTTTAATATCGCAGCCTAAGAAGCGCATGGTATCTAAAATAGCCAATCCGGAGGTGATATAACCACCTGGAGAGTTAATAAAGATACTAATTTCCTTTTTTGGATCTTCCATTCTTAAAAAAAGAAGTTGGGCTACGACCACGTTTGCAACTTGATCATCAATTCCTGTCCCAATAAAAATAATACGGTCCTTTAAAAGACGGGAATAAATATCCATCGACCGTTCACCACGGCCTGTATCTTCTATTACGTAGGGAGTTAGAGACATAGAGTTATTATATTTCTGTGACATAGTTATTTCCTTGCACGATTTTCAATTTCTCCACTATTGATCGGACTTTGTTTTTTTTTCTAGAACTTTCTATTTTTTTTATCTGTCTTACAAAAGAGAGACTAATCAAAAGAAACTTCTTTTAACAAATGCTGCTTAACCTTTTCTGTTAAGAGATCAATGAAGCAATTCATGCGCATTTCTTGAATCAATTGATTCTTATATTGCTGGTTCGATGAAACTTCTTTAGGGAGATTGAGTTGAGAGAGTCTTTCAGACAAAACTTCACGCAATTCTTGCTCAGAGACAATAATACCATTGTCATTAGCAAGTTTTTGGAGAATAAAAAAGAGCTTTAAAGCTACACGAGCTTCTTTAGCAGATTCTTCGTCCATCTTAGCTGCGAGCTCTTTGGAAAGCTTTTTATTCCCGCTCTGTTGCTCTTTCAACTTTAATTTAGTTTTCTTTTCAGCATCTAAAAGTGTTTCAGGAAGATCGAAGTCGACAAGTTTTTCTAAAGCGTCATCTAAAAGCGCTTTTTGCTGGTTTTCACAAGCAGTCTCAGCATTTTTATTTAAACGAATTAAAACTTGAGTCCTAAGTTCAGCAACAGATTGAGTACCCATCGCTTTAGCAAACTCTTCGTCAACTGGTGGTAGATCTCCTTTGAAGATTCCATGAACGGATACTTTGCATTTAGTTGCTTTGAAATCTTTTTTGTCTGAAGTTGGCAAGGAATCGTCCCATTGGCTTACTCCATCCTTAGACTCGTCTTTCTTCATGCCTACGAGAAGCTCTATAAGCCATTTGCTTAATTTGCCTTTTTCTACTTCGACTCTTTTGTGTGAAACTAGTTTTGTATCTGTATCTATGTTCAAAACGTCTAAATCGACATAGTCACCTGTTTTAATGGCCCTATCTTCAATAGGTTCCCATTTAGCTTTATAAGAGCGCATCACATCGATGACCTCTTCAACTCGTTCATCTGTAATTTTTTCAGCCTTGACTTGCTCAAGTTTAATTTTCTCTAAAGGAATAGAAGGGATTTCTGGATAGGTTTCGAACTCATAAGAGAAAACAGCTTCAGATTCTGTTAATTTTTCAATTTTAGGTTTTACATTTCGATAATTTAAAGGCCTTAACTCTGAAAGCGCTAAACTTAAGTCTAGCCCTTTTTGAACTAGAATTTGAGAGGATTTCTCCTGAATAGAGGACTCGTAATTTTTCTGAATTAAACTTTTAGGAACTTTCCCTTTTCTGAAGCCTGGTAAGGAAATGCTTTTTCCAACTTCTTTTAATGCTTCTAGACGAGACTCTTCAATTACCTTTTTAGAAATTGTAGCTTCGAGAGATGCTGAGCAGCCAGGGGAGAGAGTAAGATTCACTTTGACTGAAGAATCTTCAAATTTTTTAGTCACTACAGATTTCGGAGCCTTCACTTCTGGAGGTGAAATCTTTTTTTTAGGAGCAACGGCCTTCTTGGTAGAAGCTGCGCCTTTAGGCGGTGCAGTTATCTTCTTTTTTGGAGTTGTTGTTTTTGAAGGGGCCTTCTTTTTTGGTGCTTTCTCAGCCACGACTGTCTCCTAGTTGATCATAAATAATAAGCGGGTGATGAGATTCGAACTCACGGCCCTCACGTTGGCAACGTGATGCTCTACCACTGAGCTACACCCGCATTTGATGTCGTACATTTGCGTTTGACTTGGAGATTATCCACTTAGAATGATTTTATCTCAAGTTTGAAATGAATTTTTATCAGGAAAAAAAATGGTTCTAAACCAAAGAATGGAGGAAACTTTGATCTAGAACCAAAAATAGACGTACTTTTTTAAAGTACTAAACACAATCATATGGAATAAGGAAAAAAAAAGCCAGCAGATTTTGATCTTAAAAAAAACTTAATAGTGTTCTTTTATCAAAACGTTTTTAGATATAAATGAACGCACTAGCTTAAAAGTTATAAAGTTTAAGAAGGAATCCTATTATTTTCAGAAAAGTTGTGATGGTCAGAGAATTGGATTGCAGAAACCATTTCAGGTACCACTTGTCCTTTAGGAGCAATAATTGTAGCTGTTAAGACCCATTTAGGTTCCTTTGCCCTGAGATCACTATGATCAGTGGTCACTTTAACATCGACTTGAACTTCCGGAACAGTTCTCCAAGCTTTTATACATGCGTTAGAGGCCTTAAGAAGGTCTTGTGTAAGACTAGGCGTGAAATGGTGTCGCGTTGTATCATCGCTATTAGAGATTCGAAAGTTGTCAAATTTAGATAATCTAAAGGTGGCTGCTAAAGGTAAAGGACCACCAAAAAAGTGACCCTCAGCTGGATCCCCAGAAACAGCATGATCCAGATGTACACAAAAAGAACCTTTTTCGATATTTGGGTCAAAATTAATATTTGAAACTCTCACTAATAGGGGCGAGAGGCCAGTTGAAAATGCATACGCGGTAGTTTTTGTCATTATGGGAGAGAGGGCTCTTGAAAATGCACTAGTCATAATTTCTCTTTTTTTAAAAAATATTCGTGCAGTGATGATGACAGCTTAGATATTTAACCTCAATTGTATTTGATTTTTTTTAGATAATTGAAGCTGTTATTAAAAAGTTAAAACTTGTGATGTTCACTTTATGCGACAGGAGTAATCCCCCTTTTAGCATAAGTGTTTGATTTTTTTTCTGAAATAGCCCTTAATTAATTTTGTTTTTTTAGCTTTAAAAAAAAATGTTGAAGGTGTAAAGAAAAACATTACAAAGCAGCAGATCATAAATGCAGTTTTAAATGAATATGTTAAATCTCTAACTCCCGAATGAAATAAATATGCTAAATTTTAGAAAGCTAAGACAAGACTTTTCCTCCTCTATACTTCGTGAAGGGAAGACCCTTTATGATAAAAAAATGGTGATGACTGCTAAAATTCTTCACTTTGATACCGATAGCTTGCGTTTAAGTGGAAGTATTTCAGGAAAATTCAACAACAATTACGAAAGTGAAATTGAAATAAGCCGCGGGGACTCCTGCACGATCGACTCTAATTGTGATTGTCCTTATAGCTACGACTGTCAGCACTTAGCTGCACTGCTCTTTCATCTAGAGGCGAATTTAGATCATATTCTCGTTACCTACTCTAAAGAAACAGGACTTGAAGAAAGCGAGACTCCTGATGAAGAAAAAGAGGAGATCATAGAAGTTGTTAAAGAGGCTCAAAATAAAGAGAATACTCGGAAAAATGAAGCCTATGAAAAAGAACTTCTTAAAGAGTATGTAGAAGCCTCTCGCCTTTTAAGTACTTCTCCTTACTTTTTCACCAATCAAAAAGAAGTAGAAGTTGAAAATGCAGAGCTTTGTATTATCTTTTATACTCCAAAGAACCCTACTAACGTCGTCTTGCAATTAGCTCTTCGATTGCCATTTAGGTCTAAGCCTTTAAATATCCCCAATGTTCGCGCGTTTCTCAATGCGATACGTTTTCAAGAATCTATTTTGATTGGAGGAAAGCGCTATCGATTTAATTATTCGTCATTTCCAGTAGAACAGAATGAAATGATTAAAATGATTATTGATCACATTGGAAGTCAGATGATTGAAACGGATGTCAATTCAAAAGTGATTCCTTTTGCAAAAGTGGTATTTGGAGATCTTTTAAACAAGGCTTACTTAATTGCTTTAGCTCAAATTTCAAAGTCAGGTAGAAAGGATGAAGATGAAATTCTGATGATGCCTTCTCTTTATTGTGGAAACTTAGAAACACCTCTTCGTTTTTGTTTAAGTAAAGCAGACATTCATTTCAAAGTAGAGTCGATGCAAGTGCCTGCCCCAAAACTTTTTTTACAGCCCTCTATTTACTTAAAAGGAGTGAATCAGAAGTTGGAAGAAGTTCTCTTTTTTGAAGGAGCTAAGCCAGGTATTATTCATGACAATACTTACTTTTCTTTTCCTCAAGAAGTAAAGCGAGTGCATCTACAAGATCTTAGAAGAATGGCAGATGTTGTCATTCCTGAACCTCTTTTTGGTTCCTTTGTAGAAAATGCCTTGCCAGAACTTTTACGCTACGCAAGAGTCGATAACCAAAGCAAGCTTGATCAGTTTGTAACCTACCCTTTTACAAGCGAACTAAAGGCCTACTGCAAGATTTCCTATATTGATGGGGAGTTGGATGCAAGCTTGGAATTTATTTATGATAACATTAAAATTCCTGTAGCTCCTGCAGATTTGACAAGAGACCACTTAGCTTCGTTTGTTACTGAACAGGGAATCTTGTCTAGGAATCTCATCGAAGAAAGAATCATTATGGAAGGCCTTTTTCAAGGCTTTATTTTTAACCCGAAGATTGGAGCTTTTGTAGCCAAATCTGAAAAGGCCATTGTCGAATTCATGACGGGTATTATCCCGGAATATCAAGACAGAATAGAATTTGATTGCCCTCAAAATCTACTGAACCAATTCATATACGATGAGACCCTTTTTGAGTTGAACTTGTCAGAAAGTGATCAAGTGGATCAGTTTGAACTTGAACTGAAAGTTACAGGATATTTGCAGAATATTGAACTCGATCTCCTCTGGGAATGCTGCTCTTCAAAGAAAAACTTTATCGAACTTAAAGAAGACTACACAAGTAACAGCAAGAAGAGATCTTCTGGAATTCACAAAACGCTCGTTTTAGACTTAGAAAGACTAACTCCTGTTATTCAATGCTTTGATGAAATAGGGCTTATTCGAATAGAGAATAATATTTTAAAAAGACCCCTTTGGGCGCTTTCTACTCTCAATGCTACTCAGTTTAAAAATCTGCCGGTAAAAGTGACAATGACTCCTCGTATCAAAGAGATTCAGAAGCAAATTTTAGGGAATGTTAACTTCAAATCTTCACCAGTACCTAAAGAAATTAATGCAAATTTAAGAAACTACCAAGTAGAAGGGGTAAGTTGGCTAGAACGACTAAGAACTATGCACCTCAATGGTATTTTAGCTGATGATATGGGTCTTGGAAAAACCCTTCAAGCTATTGTGGCCTTAACCCAATTCTATCAGACGAATTCAAGTAAAATGCTCTCTTTAATAGTGTGTCCTACATCTCTACTCTACAATTGGTTTGAAGAATTTCAAAGGTTTAATCCCAATCTCAAAGTTTTAGTTATTGACGGAGTTCCGAATCAACGTAAAAAAATACTGCAGTCTATTAAGAAGTATCAAATTCTCATTACTTCTTATAGTTTGCTTCAAAAAGATATAGAGGCTTATAAAAAACATAAGCTAGGTTATGTGATTTTAGATGAAGCTCAACATATTAAAAATCGTAGTACTCGCAATGCTCAATCTGTCAAATTATTGCAATCGCTCTATAAGGTAATTCTAACCGGTACACCTATTGAAAATTCTCTTTTAGAACTCTGGAGCCTTTTTGACTTTTTAATGCCGGGCTTGCTCAGTAGCTATAAGCGCTTTGTTGAGAAATATATGCGGGATTCAGGTCATGCAAGTAAGGAAAATATGCTGCAGCTCAAGAAGAAAGTTTCTCCCTTTATTCTTCGTCGAATGAAAGTAGACGTTCTTGATGACTTACCTCCTGTCTCTCACATTGTTTACCATTGTCAATTGACTCCTACTCAGAATACGCTCTATACCAACTATGTCAATACAGCTAGAGAAGAGCTTTCTTCTCTAGTTAAAAAAGAAGGTTTTGATAAAATACAGATTCACGTTCTTGCGACCTTGACCCGCTTAAAACAAATTTGCTGTCATCCTGCAATTTTTGCTAAAGATACTGTTGAAGATGGGGACTCTGCTAAGTATGACATGCTCAAAGAGCTTTTAAATACCTTAATTGAAGGAAAACATAAGATTGTTATTTTCAGTCAATACACTCGTATGTTAAAAATAATGAGAAAAGATTTAGAACAACAAGGAATTCGCTTTTCATATTTGGATGGATCAACCAAAAATCGCTTAGAAGTTGTTAAGGACTTCAATAAGGATCCTGAGATTTCAGTCTTCTTAGTTTCTCTAAAAGCAGGGGGCTCAGGACTGAATTTAGTGGGTGCCGATACGGTGATACATTATGATATGTGGTGGAATCCTGCTGTTGAAAATCAAGCTACAGATCGAGTGCATCGTATCGGGCAGAAAAAATCTGTCATGTCCTATAAACTTGTCACTGTGGGAACTATCGAAGAAAAAATAATTAAAATGCAGGACAAAAAACGAGGACTTGTTAAGAAAGTTATCTGTACAGATGATGAAGCTATGTCTAAGCTGACATGGGAAGAAGTTCTTGAATTACTGCAAGTATAGGAAAACAGATGATCAAAAGAAATTACCTCAGTACCCTACTGGAAAAAATGAAGAAGACATCCTTGAAGAGATTCAACAGGCTTGCTGGCTTTTTTTCTAGTGATATTGGTATTGATTTAGGAACAGCAAATACTCTAGTCTACGTCAGAGGAAGAGGAATAGTTCTGTCTGAACCCTCCGTAGTTGCCGTAGATTCTAGAACGGGTGAAGTTTTAGCTGTAGGACATAAAGCAAAGGCAATGCTTGGAAAAACTCCTCAAACAATTCGTGCAGTAAGGCCAATGAAAGACGGCGTAATTGCTGACTTTGAAACAACCGAAGGGATGTTAAAAGAGCTTATTAAGCGCGTCACACCAGCTCGAAGTCTTTTTAGACCCAAAATATTAATTGCAGTACCTTCAGGGATCACAGGGGTAGAAAAACGAGCGGTAGAGGATTCAGCATTACATGCAGGAGCTCAAGAAGTAATCTTAATTGATGAACCAATGGCTGCAGCTATTGGCGTTGATCTTCCAGTGCATGAGCCTTGTGCAAATATGATCGTGGATATTGGGGGCGGAACAACAGAAATCGCCATTATTTCTCTTGGAGGGATCGTTGAATCTCGTTCTCTTCGAATTGCAGGAGATGAATTTGATGAGTGTATTATCAATTATATGAGAAGAACCTATAATCTTATGATTGGCCCACGCACAGCTGAAGAGATTAAGATTACAATAGGATCGGCTTATCCTCTTGGTGAGAATGAACTTGAAATGGAAGTACGTGGACGTGACCAAGTTGCGGGGCTTCCTATCACTAAGAGAATCAACTCTGTTGAAATTAGAGAGTGTCTTTCAGAGCCCATTCAGCAGATTATTGAAGCTGTGAAGCTTACCTTGGAAAAATGTCCTCCAGAACTTGCTGCAGATCTCGTGGATAGGGGAATGGTTTTAGTTGGGGGAGGAGCTCTTATTAAAGGTTTTGACAAGGCTTTAATCAAAGAAACAGGCTTGCCTATGATTATAGCACCCAACCCTCTTTTAGTTGTGTGCCTTGGAACAGGGAAAGCCTTAGAGTATCTAGATAAATTTAAGAAAAGAAAAATAAGACTATGACCTTAGAGAATCAACTTTCTTTATGGACTCAAAATCAAGTGTTAAAAAGTTGGATACAGAGCCAAGTTGAACTCTGTAAACCAGAGCAAGTTTACTTATGCGTTGGTGGAAAAGAAGAGTATGATCGCTTGATTCAACTCCTTATTAATTCTGACACTCTAGTTCCTCTAAATCCAGATAGACGTCCCAATAGTTATCTAGCCTACTCAGATCCAGCAGATGTAGCTCGAGTAGAAAGCCGAACTTTTATTTGCAGTGAAAAAGAAAGTGATGCAGGTCCAACCAATAATTGGAAAGATCCAGCTGAAATGGAAGCACATTTAAAAGGTCTCTTCGATGGATGTATGAAGGGGAGGGTGATGTATGTGATCCCTTATTGTATGGGCCCTTTAGGATCTAAGCTCTCTCACATTGGAATAGAAATTACAGATTCGCCTTATGTCGTTTGCTCTATGTCTATTATGGCACGTGTTGGCCGGCCCGTTTTAGATTTTTTAGGAGATAGAACTTTTATCCCAGGTACCCACTCTGTGGGAGTTCCTTTAGCTGAAGGAGAAAAAGATGTTCCTTGGCCCTGTAATCCTGACCAACGCTATATCGTTCACTTTCCTTCCAAAAAAAGCATTTGGTCCTTTGGAAGTGGATATGGAGGCAATGCTCTTTTAGGGAAAAAATGTTTTGCTCTTCGTATTGCATCTGTTTTAGCTAAAGAGCAAGGGTGGCTTGCTGAGCATATGTTGATTTTAGGTCTTACAAGCCCTGAAGGAATAAAAAAGTATTTTGCTGCCGCTTTTCCTTCCGCGTGTGGAAAAACAAATTTAGCGATGATGACGGCTACGCTTCCAGGCTGGAAAGTGGAGTGTGTGGGGGACGATATTGCTTGGATGAGGTTTGGAGAGGATGGAAGACTTTACGCGATTAATCCTGAAAATGGATTTTTCGGAGTAGCTCCAGGGACTTCTTTTGAATCCAACCCTAATGCCATGTATTCTATATCGAAAAATGCACTTTTTACAAACGTAGCCTTAACAGACGATGGTGATGTGTGGTGGGAAGGAATGACAAAAGAAAAGCCGGATCACTTAACTGATTGGCTTAAGCATGATTGGACAGCAGAAATGGGATCTAAAGCGGCTCATCCAAATGCTCGTTTTACAGCTCACGCGTCCCAGTGCCCGATTATTGACTCGAACTGGGAAGATCCGAGAGGAGTTCCTATTGAAGGAATTATCTTTGGAGGAAGGAGATCATCAACCATTCCACTTGTTTATCAATCTTTTGACTGGCAACACGGTACTTTTTTGGGAACAAGTATTTCTTCAGAAACTACAGCTGCAGCTGAAGGATCTCTTGGAAAACTCAGGCACGATCCTTTTGCAATGCTTCCTTTTTGTGGTTACCATATGGCTGATTATTTTAAACATTGGTTAGAAATGGGAGAAAAAGGCGACCCTGCTAAGCTTCCTAAAATTTTCTATGTCAATTGGTTTAAAAAAGACTCTAAAGGCAGTTTCCTATGGCCAGGTTTTGGGGAGAACTCTCGCGTTTTAAAGTGGATTTTCGAAAGTGTACAGGGTCATGATGTCAAAGAAAAAACAGCGATTGGCTACATTCCCAAGCCCTCCTCTCTTGATCTTTCAGGTTTGAATATAGATGAAAAAGCGTTAAAAAAACTCTTTGAAATAGACCCTGACGAGTGGATTTGTGAAACTAAAGAGATCAAAGAATATTTTAAATTATTTAAAGACCGTCTTCCAAAAGAGATTGTAAACGAGTTAGAAGCTCTTGAAAAAAGACTTCATTCATAATTTGTACTTTCTTTTTATCTTTAAACTTATATAATTTAGCGATTGTTTTATGGATATATTAAAGAATTGAGGATTATTTTATGAGTGCGACTGAACGTACACTTTCTATTATTAAACCCGACGCAGTAGGGTGTAATGAAGTAGGGGCTATTTTATCGAAGTTTGAAGAAGCAGGGCTCACCATTTTAGCTCTCAAAATGCAACGCTTATCTAAAGAGCAAGCTGAAGAGTTCTATGATATCCATAAAGAAAAACCTTTCTTTGCTGAAATTGTTGAATTTATGACTTCAGGTCCTGTAGTCATTCAAGTTCTCGAAGGTGAGAACGCAATTGCTAAGAACAGAGAAGTCATGGGTGCTACTAATCCTGATGAAGCAGCCGCAGGAACTATCCGAGAAGAATTCGGTAAGTCAATCGGTGAGAATGCAGTTCATGGATCTGATGGGCCTGAGACCGCAGAAAAAGAGGTAGCTTTCTTCTTTAAAGAAAGTGAACTTCTAGAAAGAACTCGCTAATTTCATAGATTCCTTTCAAATCAAATGCTTTTTTATAAATTATATTCTCCTTGTTTGAGAATATAATTTATAAAGCAAATTCTTTACCTAAATAACTCTCTCTTGCTTCTTTATTTTGGATAAGATCATCTACAGATCCACTGAAAGTCACTTCTCCTTTCTGCATGAGGTAACAACGATCTACAACTGAGAAAATTTCACGAGCATTGTGATCGGTGATTAAAATACTGATATTCTTGCGAGCCAAAAGACGAATCATCTCTTTTACATCATTAATCGTAATAGGGTCTACATTTGCAAAAGGTTCATCTAAAAGTAAAAAAGTGGGCTTTGTAACTAAGGCTCTCGTAATTTCTAATCGTCGCCTCTCTCCTCCAGATAGTGAAGAAGCTTTCTTTCTTGCCAGTTTGTGTAAGTTGAGTTCATGTAGAAGAGCTTTTAGCTGAAACGCGCGCTCTTTTTTTGTCATTTTAAGAGTCTCTAAAATACATAAGATGTTTTTTTCGACAGTTAAGTTTCTGAAAATAGAAGGTTCTTGAGCTAAATAACCCATCCCCATTTTAGCTCGATGGTAGATGGACAAGTTTGAAATATCTTGGCCATTAAAAACTATTTTCCCTCCATCAGGCCTAATAAGCCCAATCGACATATAAAAAGCAGTTGTTTTTCCTGCTCCATTAGGGCCAAGAAGGCCCAACACTTCACCTTTTTTTATTCCAAATGAAAGGTTATTAACGACCTTTTTAGAGTTGTAAGTTTTGCTTAAACGTTCAACGTAAAATAGAAAATCAGATGGATTCATCAGAAAGGGTACTCCTGCCAAAATGTTGTTTGAATTGTTTGAGCTCTTCTTCTTTAAAAATAAAGCGAACTAGACCCTCTCCTTTAATAGAGGGCTTTTTAGTTATTGGGTTACGCGTGACCACTATTTTAGGAGCGCTCATAGTATAGTTGTGTGTTTCATCAAAATAAAGAACATTGTGACCTGATTTAGCAAGTAAAAAAAATTCTTCATTTCCATGGCGATACTCTAATCGATCAGCTAGCGCGTATTGTAAATGAGAAGAATTCTCAGGCTTGTCGTAAGAGATAAGTTTTACATTTCCAAATAGATTAATCTCTTCTAAAGCAAGAGTTTCTCGATCAGAATCATAGAGAATAGTTAAGTTATCCGCATAAACATTTCTTTCAGAATCCTCAAATAGAACCTGCACATGAGATTCTGTTTTGGGATTTAAGCAAATTAGTCGGTGTTGATCCCAGTCTATTTGTACTGGGTTATAGCAAGTAACTCGATGCCATGAGTCTGGTTCAACGCTCTTATAAGTCACCTCAGTTCTTCCTATACATTCAATAGGAAAATTGGCTAATAGAGGGAAAGAGAATCCTATAAGAATAAAAAGAACCCTTTTCATAAACTTTTCTCCTTTTCAAAAACGTCTGCCACTAGATTTTGGACTTTCAAATTAGGTTTAGATTCAAGGAAATAAAAGTCAATATGGTCGCAATGACCTTGAAGCACTTTTTTCCCTTTTTCAAAAGAGAGCGTAGAAGATAATTCATGGCCTGGAAGTTCAAAGATATCAATTTGAACCTGATCTCCTACAAAATGCTTAGCTAGATAGGTGTAAACTCCTGATTGCACTTTAAGTCTACAGATCTGTTGCATAGGAAAAGAGGTGCCTTTCTCTAAAACATTTTCTTCGATCTTTTTTCCTGTTTTATCCACATAGTAGATTTTTTGTTGTAGAAGGCAAGTGGCCTGCTCCATTTCTTCTACAACTTTTGTCTCCTGGTCTTTAAGCTGATTTAAATGAAGAATAGAATTTTCACTCGTAATCATATATTGATAAAGCGTGTCTTTATTTTGCATCCATAGGTTTTTAGTGACTTGATTTCTTTGTGTTGTCCCTTTGTTCTGAAAAGTAGTCGGTTGCAAATACTCTAAAACTTTTAGATGAGATTTTCTATTCTTGTCTGAGACGTAAAAAACGTTGACGCTAAGTAGCCCAGCTACAAACAAAATACTAAAAACAATGAGGAAAGCTCTCTTCTTAAACATTGAAACTTTGGACGAGGGTATAGAGTTTTTCAATCTGGTCTAAAAAAGAATCAAGCTCTTTAAAAGGGTAAACAGATGCTCGATCGCTTTTTGCCTTTTCAGGGTTTGGGTGTGACTCTAAAAAAAGAACATTTGCACCCGCTGCAATAGCAGACTTAGCCAAGGTCGGAATAAACTCTCTTTGCCCTCCAGAGCTCTTTTCAAGCCCTCCAGGAAGCTGAACTGAATGAGAAGCGTCGAAACAGACGGGATATCCAAAAGCTTGCATAATCGGGATCCCTCGCATATCACTGACCAAGTTATTATATCCAAAACAAGTGCCTCTATCCACAAGGATTATCCTTTGATGCCCTGCACTCTCTATTTTATGCACGATATGCTTCATATCCCAAGGAGCTAAAAATTGCCCTTTTTTAACATTAATAACCGCTTTTGTTTTGGCGCATGCAACTAATAGGTCTGTTTGGCGACATAAGAAAGCTGGAATTTGAATAACATCACAAATTTTTCCAGCAGCTTCAGCTTCCAAGGGGGTATGTACGTCAGTTAAAATTGGAAGGTCTAAATCAGTTTTTATCTTCTCAAGAATTCGAAGTCCTTCCTTTAATCCAGGACCACGGAAAGAGTCTATAGAGGTGCGGTTGGCCTTATCATAACTAGCCTTAAATATAAAATTTACACCATGCTTACTAAAGATTTCCTTCAAGCCGTGAGCAGCTTCTAAAGCTTCAGCCTCTCCTTCTAAAACACAAGGGCCAGAAATTACGGTAAGCTTTTCTTTTGGACCTATTTTAAAGTTTTTTAACGCAATTGTTTTCATATTTTTCCTAGGAATTAAAGGGTTTCTTTTTTTTTCATTTTAAATTATAATCCTTGCAAAAATAAAAGCAACTGATATATAGTCAGTTGCGCGAAGTCCTTCTTTAAAAGGTCAGTAACGAAATGTGCAAAACACATCTTATCATACCAAATGATAAACCTAGTATTACGAAATAAAAACTCAAATGAGGACGAATAATGAAAGAATTTGTCGAATATATTGTAAAATGTTTAGTTGACAACCCCGACGATGTTAAAGTAAATGAAATTGGTGGAACTCAAACGCTTATTATTGAACTTTCAGTTCAAAAATCTGATATCGGTAAAATTATAGGAAAGAAAGGAAAGACCATTAACGCGATCCGCACCCTTCTAATGTCTGTTGCAAGCCGAAATGGTATTCGCGTAAGTCTAGAAATTCTAGAAGAAGAAGAGGGCGAAAAAGCCGAAGCCGAAGCTGAAAAAGTCGATGAAGAAAAAGTAGATTCTTAAATTCTCTTACTTAACCAAAAGTGGTAAGTAGGGAGTAATATGAGCTTTTCTCGAATTAAGGGTGCCTGCGTCAAAAGTTAAGACCGCAAGAGGCACCTTTTTTTGTAGGGTTATCTTTGACTCTTTAGGAATATCTAAGAAGTGGTGTTTGAAAATACCCTCATAATTATAGCCTTTAGCAGTCCCTAAAATTTGAAAGTGCATGTGGGCATTTTGAACATTCTCTGATTTTTTGAAGGCATTTAGAAAACTAGCTAAATGATCCAGAGCCTGCTTAGAATTCGGTATCCAAATCCATAAATAATCACGATGGTGATATTGCTTAGGTAAGCCTTGATAGACTTCTTCCGCATTTGGAATGGTACTCACCATATGAATATGAAGGTCAATTTGGTTTTGGTTCTGATAGACTTCTTCGGCTTTCTGCGTCCAAAAATAAAGAAGCTTTTCATAGTGCTTTTTCAATACAGCGGCATTTGAGGAGAATATTTTTGTTTGACTTATGCGGCAACATTCATTTTGCTCTTTAGTATCAGAGAAGATACTAGAAGGTTTACCTAATGCTGCTTGTTTAATAGCTTCATTGATTAGGTTCTCCTTCTCACTGAATATTTTGCTGTATAAAGAGTACATATCCTGATCTTCTACAATCGCTCGTACAGCTTTTTTAATAAAATCAGGTTCGCTCTTAAGAGATTCTAGCTGAATAACTTCAACCTCTTTATTTAAAAGAATAGATTTCATCCGATTCAAAATAGAGGCTGTGCAATAAAGGTCTCTTGAAGTCACTTTGGAAAAGAGGTCGGTGTCGTCAATAATGGCGTGAAGATAGGACAAATATTCTAAAAAAGCGCGATCTGAGTGTATATAAAAAGAACCAGATTGCAGAGCTGAGAGTTGATGAGAAAGAAGCCTTCTGTGAACGCGTATTTGAGAAGGCTGTAACTGTTTTTCAGAAAGAGCATTGAGTTGAGACGAAATGCTTTTGCTTGAAAAACCCGTCAATGGATAGCGATCATTTATTTCAAAAGTCTTTTCAGCTAAAAGTACATTACAAGATTGAGCATCTCCTGTAATGACAACAGGAGCAGCTTTTGTTTTAAGATTGGCTTTGTGGTGGTCTACAATGCTAATGACCTCAAAATAAGAGGCAATTTTCACCTCATCTCGATTGCAAAAGTCTCTTAAGCTCACAGTTCCTAGTACCGACTGGCGAATATCTTCAGAACATATTATCCCAAGGGGCCAAAAAGTGCCGTTCTTGTTTGGAGCAACAACTGTTAAATGCTGGAAAACACTCATTTTATCACGGATTTCATCAAGAGTCGCGAGGGGGGTGACATACCGAGGTAAAAAACCAAAGACTTCCTTTTTTATTTTTAACGCAACATCAATACTTTCAGTAAAGAGTTGTAGCTCTTTGAGAGCTTGATCTAGATCGTGAATGATCGTATTAAACATTTTGAAAATTTTTGGACGGTTTTCAATTAACTTACCCAATTTGTCAAAAAGTGTTTCTCTCTTAAAAGTATCTAAAATGCCTGTTTTAAACTGAAGTAACCCAGATAGTGAGTGTTTCTCCAGGGCCTGAGCAAAAGCCTTAAAAGTAGCGTCTAAGCCCTCCTCTAAACCTAATATTTTTAGGAGGTAGTGATTGAAATGCTCAAAAAAAGCAGGAGATAAATTTTTAGTTTCTAAGCATTTTTTTATGGGTAAATCAAACAGGTCATTGACACAACTTATAATGTCTTGGTGTTGTACCTTTTGTTTTGTAAAAAGGGCGATAAATTTAGAGTGAAAAACATTTTCAAACCAAATTAAGCAGTAGGTAACAATCGATTGAATTTGACGAATGCCTTCATAATCAGCAGTACGTAGATCTCCTAAAAAGTAGCCCTTATCATCTACAACCATACAAGCATTTTTATGGCGAACATGCTCTGAATCCAAAGTAGAGTCTTTCAAATTCTTCTTTATTAGGTTTTTTTGAGAAGTAAAGTCTAGCCCTGACAGGGTAAGGGAACTTCTATTTTGACTTAAAGAACGAAAGATGCGAGTCCCTAAAACATCAGTTAAAGGAGAGGCTTCTTGAGTGGTTAGAATTCCTCCAGGTGGCAAATTCCAGATGTGAAGACCCTCGCTTACTCTCGCTGCAAAAGCATCAAGCCATCCCCAAAAAGAGGCGACTGCTGTGTCTAAATCAGGAGAGCCATGCCCCGTAACAAAATGACTGCCTGGATAACGTTTGCCCATCCCAATAGGAAAGAGCGTTTGATAGTCATCGCGAGGAATATGTCGCCCTGCAATTTTAGCGCGTATGCGTAAATTTTCTTGGTCAGAGAGCCTAGAAAATTGATTCAACCAGAATTCAAAAGAGTTGAGCGTGTAAGTGTGAAGTTGTTTTTCCTCAGAAACTTGATCAATAAAATCAAGCACGGCAGGGAGCAGGAAGCAAGGTTCCTTCTCTTTTTGAATGCATTCAAGTAGGGTTTCGTTAACTTGGTTATATCTCTCACTTCTTTCCAATTTAGTAAAATCAGGTTTTTTGAACTTAGCTAGAATTTTAGATAGGTTTTGAAAGCGATTAAAAGCAAAACGATAGGAAGTGATCATTTTGGAAGGCAATTTTTTCTTGGGCATCAATGCGTCCTTTAAAAAACAAAAAAATGGACTGAACAGGATTCGAACCTGTGACCGTCCGCTTAGAAGGCGGATGCTCTATCCAGCTGAGCTATCAGTCCCCATATCTGAGGTTTTAAATATGTGCCCCTAGAGTATCTATTAAGAAATTTTGATTCTCATTAAATAACTCTAAGTCTTAAAATGATCGGCACAGTTTATAAGAAAACAGTATATTATATGAAGCTAATTTTTTTGGGAATAGGAAGCAACTTAAAAAATCCTGCTCGGCAGGTCCGTCTAGCCCTTAAAAACATCCAGAAACAAAAGGAATTTTTTGAATTTAGATCCAGCTCTCTCTATCAAACGACTCCTATTTCAGATATTCCTCAAGAAGATTTTATAAATGCAGTGTGTCAATTTAAAACTTTATGGTCTTTAAAAAAACTTTTTAAAGAACTTTGTCGAATCGAAAGAGTAATGGGAAAAAAGCCCAAGCTTCAAAATGCTCCTCGGATTATAGATATTGATCTATTACTCTATGGCACTGAATTTGTAGACACCGCAGAACTTTCTATTCCTCATCCAAGAATGCTTGAAAGACTTTTTGTACTTAAACCTTTATCTGATTTGCAAGATGAAATTGAATTTCCGCTTTCAAATACTAGGAGTCTGAAAGTAGATCTTAAAAAAGAGTGTAATCAACTAGAAAGTAAAGAGCCTGATAAGATTGTAAAAATTATTGGTTAAAAAAAAGTTTGAATTAAAAATTCATTTGTATATTCTTTCAGCCACTCAATATGGAGGGTATTCTAATGAAGTATTTCAAACGTTTTTTTACACTAACTTTTTTTGCGGTTCTTTTGTGTCTTCCCGGGCAATCTTTCGCTGACGAAGAAAACCCGGTAAACCCATTAGAAAAAGTAGAACCTAATCTAGATCAAAAACTTACAGGTGATGTTCTAGCTAAAACTTACTATAAGAACAATCGACAAAATAGAACCTATCCAAATCAATGGAAGCCTTTTGTTGCTCCTCTATTTCTAAATACTTCCACACGATATCCTTACCTGCAGGTTAACGTTGGGTTTGGATTTTTATATTTCAGTGGAGTTAAAGGGGGTCTTACTCGATCAGATATTTCTGCGACCATAGAACAAGAAACCTTTCAAGGTAGACTTGCTTATAGCCGTACTCCTTTACTTGAAATGATTTTGGGCTATCAATACAACTCTTGGTTTCAGTTTGGATTTTCTTACCAGCACCAAGGTGTTATTGATGTTCAATCCGTACCGCAGGCCCTACCTGCTTTAACAGGAACTCTGTTTGCTGTTAATCAATTTAAGTCTAATTTACGTTTAGATGGATTTGCTCTAAAAGGTTATTTGAATACACCTTCGGGTTTAGTTATGAAGCTAATCTCTTTTTCAGCTTACTTAGGTGGTGGCTTAGGACTTTCTATACAAAGCTGGACAGCCATGACCGTATATGCTTTTGATTTTGTTGCTTCCTCACTTTCTACAGCCTTCACAGACAACTTTACTTTTAAGAATAGATATTGTGCAAATTGGTTTTTTATGGCTGATCCAGGATTCAAAATTCAAAGTATGGTTTCAGGGAGAAACTTTTCAGTTCTTCTAGGATGTAAATTTAATTACTGGGGACAAGCAAGAAATATGGGTGCCAATAAACATATGCTTGATTATGTAGTTAGTGGACTTGCACACCCTATTGGCATCAAAAGTATTTATCAATTCGCACCTTACTTAGGGTTTGAACTAGATTTCTAATCAATCTAATTTTTCGACTTGATTCAACGCAGGGTTTTCAGCCCTGCGTTTTTTTTTGATCCAAGATGCATAAAAAAATACCTAAAAAAGTAAAAAAATAATTTTAATTAAAAAATAATTTATATATGTTCACGAATATCTAAATATGGAGGTATTCGTATGAAATCGTTTAAACACTTTTTAAGTTTAGCTTGTGTAGCTACACTTTTATTTATTCCCGGGAAATCATTTGCTGAAGAAAAAAAATTAGTAAATGGACTCGAAGAAGTAGTTATTGAGGTAGACCAAAGGCTTACTGATGGTCTTGTTACTAAAACTTACCACAAGAACAATCGCCAAAATAGAACCTATCAAAATCAATGGAAGCCTTATGTGGCTTCTTTATATTTAAATTCTTCTAGCAGCTATCCCTACTTGCAGGTCAATGTTGGGATTGGGCTTTTAAGATTCAGTGGAGTTAAAGGGGGCCTTACTAGATCAAATATTTCTGCGACCATAGAACAAGAAACCTTTCAAGGTAGACTTGCTTATAGCCGTACTCCTTTACTTGAAATGATTTTGGGGTGTCAATACAATACTTGGTTTCAATTTGGATTTTCTTACCAGCACCAAGGTGTTATTGATATTCAATCCGTACCGCAGGCCATGCCTGTTTTAACAGGAACACTTATTGCTGTTAATCAATTTAAATCTAATTTACGTTTAGATGGATTTGCTCTAAAAGGTTATCTGAATACACCTTCGGGTTTAGTTATGAAGTTAATCTCTTTTTCAGCTTACTTAGGTGGTGGAATAGGAGTTTCTATGCAAAGCTGGACCGCTATGTCAGTAGATGCTTTTGATTTTGTTTTTTCTTCAAGCTCCTCCTCCTCAATTGCTACAGCCCTCACAGATAACTTTGCTTTTAAAAATAAATATTGTGCAAATTGGTTTTTCATGGCTGATCCGGGATTCAAAATTCAAAGTATGGTTCCAGGGAGAAACTTTTCGGTTCTTCTAGGGTGTAAATTTAACTATTGGGGGCAAGCAAGAAATCTGGGTTCCCATACACAGATGATTGACTATATAACTGGTGGACTTGCACACCCTATTGGTATCAAAAATATTTATCAATTCGCACCCTATTTAGGGTTTGAATTAGATTTCTAATCGATCTTAATTTGTAATTTTGTTAAACGCAGGGCATTAGGTCCTGCGTTTTTTGTTCCTATTCAAAATAGAGGCAAGGGAAATACTTCAAAAAGTAGTCAACAATAACTTTAACTTAAAATATATATATTATATACTTTTGCGAATATCTAATTATGGAGGTATTCGTATGAAATATTTTAAATCTTTTTTAACTTTGGCCTGTTTGACTACACTTTTATTTCTTCCCGTGCACTCTTTTGCAGCGGAAGAAAGTTCACTAGAGTTATTGCAAGCAGAAAACCTTGAATTGAATCAAGAGGTCAAAGGTGACCTTTTTGCTCAAACTAACAATAACGTATCCAAAAACGGAACTTACAAAAATCAATGGAAGCCTTATCTAGCTCCCTTGTTTCTTAACAGTTGTCCAAAACATTCTTATTTGCAGGTCAATGTTGGCTTTGGGCTTTTGAGATTTAGTGGCCTTAAAGGAGGCTTTAATCGCTCAGGTATACCCGTTAGCATCGAAACAAATAGTTTTGAAGGTCGACTTGCATATAGTCGAACTCCCTTAGTAGAAATGATTTTGGGGTGTCAATACAATACTTGGTTTCAAGCTGGACTTTCTTACCAGCACCAAGGTGATATTGATGTTCAATCTATACCACAGATGCTCCCTGCGGCAGAGGGCATTTTTATGAATATAGGGCAATTTAAATCTAGTTTGCGTTTAGATGCGTTTGCAGTAAAAGTGTATTTCAATACAGCTAAGGCTATGATTATGAAAGGGATTGCTTATTCAGCTTATATGGGACTTGGAACCGGGCCCTCTTGGCAGAGCTGGACCAATATGACAATAGATGCAATGGATTTTATTGGTTCATCTATTAGCATTGCCGTATCCACAACCCTTACAGATAACTTTTCTTTTAAGAATAGATATTGTGCCAACTGGTTTTTTATGGTAGACCCTGGATTTAAACTTCAAAGTGTGATTCCTAGTAAAAACGTTTCTGTTCTTTTAGGATGTAAGTTTAATTATTGGGGACAAGCAAGAAATCTTGGGCATTCTCAGGGTATGAAGAATTGGTTCACTGGAGGACTTGCACACCCTATTGGAATTAAATCTATTTATCAATTTGCACCGTACTTTGGCTTTGAATTAGATTTCTAATTGATCTCATTTTTCGATTTGATAGAACGTAGGGCTTTAACCCTGCGTTTTTTTTGTTCCTATTTTTTTAAAAAATGTTTAGAACAAATAATGAATTTAAATAGGGAACCGTTATGAAATTTGGCCAGTCGTTTTTTTTAGGAATTCTTTTTGTTGCTCTCCCTTTTGTTTTAGTTGCAGAGGAAGCTAGTGATGTAAGTGAATATGCTCTTTTACAAGAGGCTGGGTCCCTTGAGCAATATGACCTTCTTCTAACAGATAATTACTTCCCAAAGTTTAGAAAGAAAAAAAATAGAAAGATAAAGGAACAAAAATATGTGGTCCAAAATACTTGGAGACCTTTTTTTGTTAAAAACAGCTTAATTCAACCTAAAAAGGGTTATTTTTTTCAAACTAATTTAGGTGTGGGGTTTCTTCGTTTCTCAGGAGTAAGTGGAGGGACTTCAGGCACAACTCTTGTATCAGGACAACTCCCTCAATATGAGATAAAAGGGCGCCTTAATTATACACGAACTCCCTTATTTGAAGCGAATCTAGGGTCGCAACTTTGTAACTGGATAGCTCTTGCTCTTGCTTATCAACATCAAGGGGTCATTGACATACAATCAAACTTGCAAACACCAAGCAGCACTTCGGCTACAAGAGTAATGATCGATCAGTTTACAGCAAACTTAAGGCTCGATGCTCTTTTTGCTAAAGTTTACTTCAACCTTCCAAGTTCTCTTATTTGGAAAACAATTGCTTATAACCTGTACTTTGGAATAGGTGGAGGTATTTGCTGGCAAAGTTGGACAAATATAAAAATGGACACTTATTATCTTAAAGGATTTGCTACAGGAATTACAGATAATCAAGTTTACAGCAATAAATATTCAGCCAACGGTTTTTATATGGTTGATCTAGGCTTTAATATGAGATCAGCATCACCTAACTTACCTTTTTCTGCTCGTATTGGATGTAAGTATAATGCCTGGGGACAAGCGAGAAATATGGGTAAGATTACTCAGGATAATAATTACTTCGCTTTAGATAAACCCATTAGAATTAAAGTCGTTTACCAGTTTGCTCCCTATATGGGAGTTCAGTGGAATTACTAAAAAATCCACTCAATTTGCTATTGTAAAAAAAAATGCTATGCTATAAAAAATTCCGTATCTATTCATTAACAGAGATTTACAAATGAAAAATTGCCTGGCTTCTCTTTTACTTATTTTTTGTACAGTGCTCACAGCACATGATTCCAATTCACCTAAAGAAGAAACTCTTGAGATGACCTTGAGTGATACTGAGCAAGAAAGTTGTTTAGATACTCCACTCTCTACTCAAAATACATCAGAATTAAAAAAAACTTGGACTCCCGTCTTTCTTCAAACGTCTTGCCTCCAACCCTGTCAAAATGCTTTTTTTCAATTTAATGTAGGGGTTGGCTTTTTATATTTCAGTGGAGTTAAAGGAAATCTTTCAGGACAGCCTGCTGTAGATTACCATCCATGGAACTACACTCCAATGAAAGGTAGACTCAAGTATAACCGTACTCCATTATTTGAACCTCTCATCGGTTATCAGTTAAATTCTTGGTTAAAGTTAGCGCTTGCCTATCAATATCAAGGAGGAGTAACGGTACAGTCTAAAATGCAAATTTCTTTGAATCCAGAAGCTGGGGCAACGATCACTGCAGGTGTTTATTCACAGTTTCAAGCGAGCCTAAGCTTAAATGCAATTTACGCTAAACTCTATTTTCAACTTCCATGGTCACTACTTGTTAAAGGCTTTTCTACAACACCCTATTTGGCAGTAGGTGTGGGACCTAGTTGGCAAAGCTGGACTCGTATTCAAATTAATAGAAACTTTGTAACCAGTGCAGCTGCTGTTTATCAAGCAGAACCCCAATTTCTTAGGCAAAAAATATCAGCTAGCGCTCTTTGGATGCTCGATTTTGGCCTAAAACTTCAAAGGCAAATGTCCCTGGCTGACTTTTCCCTAGTTATGGGGTGTAAGTATAATGCCTGGGGGCAAGCAAGATCCATGGGTTTAATGAGTGAGCAAGATAGTTTTAAAGGGGCCCTCATTCATCCTATAAGAATCAAAACACTCTATTCTTTTGCCCCCTATTTAGGCGTACAGTGGAATTTCTCTACTCCATGTAAAAGTGCCGCTCCTTATAAGCTCAAAGAAAAAAATGTAAATACATGTCGACCCTATTTTGTTCCAGCGCGAGACCTTGGGAAAAGCAAAGTAGGTAAAAGTAGTTTTGTGCAATTTAATATAGGTCCTGCCCTTCTCTATTTTGCTCAAGTAAAGGGAGACCTTTTTGGGTCACCTTCTGATAACTTTGGAATTTGGGGGGGCATTGGTTTAAAAGGCCCCCTAAATAGAAATGTAGCTTCTCTAGTTGAATGGATAACGGGATATCAGTTTAACTTTTGGTTAAAGGTAGGGGTTTCTTATCAACACCTATCTGGGATATCTGTACAAACAAAAATGCTCAATGCCTCACCTTTACAGGGGAGTTCAGGAGCAAGTGATTATTCACAGTTTCAAGCCAATTTAGCTTTAGATGCTACCCTTGCAAAAGTTTACTTTGAATTACCAAGGGCAATGATTTTTAAAAGTTTAGCAACAACCCCTTACCTTGCGCTTGGAGGGGGAGTAAGTTGGCAGAGCTGGACTCGTATGCAGATCAACCGAACTGACCGCGATACAGTGGGTTATGTTGCGGATCCACAGCCTCTTAGACAAAAAGCTATGGCGAACGCATCGCTACTTGTCGATGCTGGATTTAGAATGCAAAGTGTGCTTCCTGATAATCAATTTTCTTTTTCTCTGGGTTGCAAATATAACCAGTGGGGGCAAACGCGTAACATTGGAAAGCTTACCCAACAAGGGGGGATGATTAAGGGACTTAATCACCCCATTCGAATTAAGGTTGTCTATTCTTTTACCCCTTATCTGGGAGCTCAATGGAACTTTCCAATTAATGTACTTTCTGAAAGCCCCTATAGCGTTAACGGACGAGAGGTTGCTCGCTTTAAACCCTTTTGGACAACAATCAACTCTCTTCAAGAGAAAACAAGCCCTTTCATTCAATTCAATGTCGGTCTTGGACTTCTCTACTTTAATAAAATTCAAGGTGGTCTAGGAGGAAGGCCAAGCAGTATCTTTGTTGTCTATGGCTCTGTTCCACTAAAGGAACAGATGATTTACAATAGCACCCCCTTATTTGAATACTTGGTTGGCTATCGCATCAACTCCTGGTTTAAATTTGCTCTTTCTTATCAGCATCAAGGAGGAATCATTTTTCAAACTCATATCTTAGATGCCATGAACCCTCCCATTATCGCTGCAAATATAGGGGGACATTATAGCCAATTTCAAGCAAACCTAGCTTTAGACTCTTTAATGGCTAAATTCTATTTTGAATTTCCTTTTGCGATGATTTCAAAGGGACTTGGAATCTCTCCATACTTAGCTGTTGGAGCGGGACCCGGTTGGCAAAGTTGGACTCAAGTACAAATTAACAGAATGTACGATGCTGGGGACTTTACTGGGGAACCTCAAAACTTAAGACAAAAAATCTCAGCAAACTTAGTTTGGATGCTCGATGTAGGTTTTCGTGCCCAAAGTGCCTATCCATGTAATCCCTTTTCCTTTCTTGCAGGTGTCAAGTATAACCAATGGGGACAAGCAAGATCCATGGGAAAAATAACTCAGCAAAATGGAATTAGAGAAGGTCTCACTCATCCCTTTAGAATTAAAACCCTCTACTCTTTCGCCCCTTATATAGGATTGCAATGGAATTACTAAGTCTGGAAAAATAAAAAATCCGAGGTCTAAAATTGATAACAATAACTTGTTCTAGATTACAGCTTCGCTCTTTGTCATTAAATGATGCTGCTCTATTAAGGCTGTTTGAAATGGATAATAGGGAGCATTTTGAGCGGTATGCTTCGACTTCAGAAAAAGATAGATCTTCATTGCAATACTGGGAGAAAAAGGTTTCAGAGTACCTTAAAGAGTCTGAGAGAGGACGTTCCGTTCGATTAGCTATCTTCGATAAAAATTCTTTAGAGGAGTTGATTATTGGGGTTTGCAATTTTACACAAATCTTTCTAGGACCTTTTCAATCCTGTTATTTAGGATATAAAATTGACCGTAATTATGAAGGAAAAGGATTGATGTATGAAGCATTGAAGGAAGCTTGCGGCTTTATGTTCAAAGAGCAGAACTTACATCGAATTATGGCAAACTATATCCCATCCAATAAACGAAGCGAGAAATTATTGAATAGGCTTGATTTTCAAAATGAAGGCTATGCAAAAGAGTATTTATTTATTAACGGGGTTTGGGAAGACCATATCCTTACTTCTCTAACCAACTCTTCTTGGAAGCTAAAACAATGAATTTCTAAAAAAAAATAGAGGTGGAAAAGTTGGATCTAAGAAGCTTAAGTCTTCGTATCTTTGCTCAAAATCTGACATGACTAGATTATAATTACCTCTAATTAGGTCAGTATAAACGTTATTATACTTAATTTAGTCCAATTTTAATAAAGAGTAGTTTAATTTTTTATCAGATAAAACTTCTTATAAGTTTTTGACTTTTTCGTTCATCATTGTTATAATGAATCTATGCAGAACTCAAAATCATTTACTCTATGTAACGAAATAATTCACCCTGGTGAATCTCTTTCTATAGCTCTTCACTTACCTCAGTTATACTCTTGCCTTCCGGCTTACATGCCCATAAAAGTTTTTCATGGTAAAAAAGAGGGACCTACATTCCTGATTTTATCAGCGATCAATGGGGATGAGCTTAACGGTATCGAAGTCATTAACCGGCTTCTTGGTTATAAAAGAATAGAAAAACTGTTTGGTACCCTCATTGCTATTCCTGTTGTAAATGTTTTTGGCCTAGCAAATAAATCTAGATATCTTCCGGGTGATGTTTTACTTTCTGAAAGATTTCCGGGATCTGCTCAAGGGACCCATGCTGATCGACTAGCACATCTTTTTACTAGCGAAATTTTCAACTTGGCTGACTTTGTTGTCGCCCTGAGAACAGGACCTCCGAACTACAGTATTTTTCCTGAAATATCGACAGACTTAAATAGAGAAGAGTGTCAACAAATGGCTAAAGTTTTTCAAGCCCCTGTGACGACGCAAGCCAAGCCAAAGGAAGGTTCGTTATTTGCCTATGCTCAGCAAGAAAAAAAGAACTTTATAACCTTTACAGCAGGTGAAGCAAATCGATTTGATTCGGCTTCGATTAAACTAGGCTTAAAAGGGATTATTAATTTGATGACACATCTTAAAATGATACCTGAAAAAAGGAAATCGCCAGTCAAGCCGACTAGACATGCTATCATGAGTCAGGCTATCTGGGTAAGAACCGCTCATAGTGGCATTTCAACTAATCGTGTTAAACTAGGTCAACAAATTTCTAAAGGCACAGTCTTGAGCCTTATTAGTGATCCTTTTGGAAATATCGAAGTTCAAAACCTATTGAGTCCAACAGATGGTATCGTAGTGGGAATCAACAATGTCCCTCTTGTTAAGGAAGGAGAATCTTTGTTTAAAATTGCTCTTTTCTCTGAGCCCGACAAAGCAGCTTCACACTTAGCTCGTTGGGAGTTTTACGTAGCAGAGCAAGATTAAAATGCGAAGCAATAGAAAACAAAAAATTTCTAAATTGGGGCTACTTGTTTGGTCTTGTTGTCTCATTTTTTATCTCTATGAGTTCTTTCTACGCACTTTCATTGGGACTCTAGCCAAGCAAATTGTTACAGACCTATCTCTAACAGCCGAGCTTTTCTCTGTTATGGGAGCGGCCTATTATGTCACATATGGCTTGATGCAAATACCTGTTGGCTATCTTGTAGATAAATTTGGTGCTAAAAAAACAGTTGTCTTTGCATTTCTACTCTGTTCAGCTTCCGTTTTAATGTTTGCTTTCTCAACAGGTTTTGTTATGGGTCTTATCGCAAGGCTTTTAATGGGGCTAGGCTCTTCTTTTGGGTTCGTTTCTCTTTTAATAGTAATTACCAACTGGTTTGCCCAGCCTCTTCATGCTACTTTTATCGCTTGGTCACAATTTATTGGAACGCTTGGTCCTCTTTTAGCAGCAGGCCCCCTTACAAATTTAATGCACGGTTTAAATTTAGGCTGGAGAGCTCTTCTAATTAGAATTAGTATTGTAGGCTTTGTCCTTAGTTTTCTTTTTATGTTTTTGATTCGAACAAGAACAAGATCTCATAATACTGCAGACATTGTCGTCTTAAGTCGTCCACAAAATATGATTAGTCAGCTTGCTGTTTTGTTTAAAAATCAACAGGCTTGGATGGTAGCGATCTACTGTGCTTTGGCTTACGAAACTATAGACTACTTAGGATCGACATGGGGAACCTATTTTTTAGGAGCTAGAAACTTGTCCTTAACTGAAGCTGGTTATTGTATTTCAGCAGGCTGGCTTGGTTTTGCCGTTGGCTGCCCTCTCACCACAATGATTTCTGAAGCCATGCATCGAAGAAAACCAATGTTAGTTTTATGTAGCATGATAGGGTTATTTAGCTCTTTCTTTATGATTTACGTTCCTTTACCTTTTTACTGGCTTTACGTAGGTGTATTTTTCTTTATAGGGCTTTCGACTTCTGTTCTTAATTTGGGGATTGCTATGATTATTGAACATGTTGATATCTCTGTGAAAGCTTTAGCTCTAGGTTTCAATAATGGTATGATTATTTTAATGGGTGCTATTTTACCTATTGGTACAAGCTTTTTTATATATTTACCTCAAAATCAGCCTTCAAAACCCCAAGACTTTTTTGTCGGTTTTTCAGTGATTCCAGTTATGTATTTTCTTGCGACAATCCTAGCCATATTTTTTATTAAAGAAACTTACTGTAAACCTCAGAAAGGTTTATTGCGTGTTAAGAGTAACCTCATATAGTTTTTTATTTTTTTGGATTTCAGAGCTGTAAAAGGTTTGAGATTCTTCTTTAGGAGCTAGGTCTTAAATTTAGAATTAGATGGTTTTTTTTGTTAGAGCTAAAAGGAAAAAATCTATTTTTTCTCTATCATTAAGGTTATAGGACCATCATTGATAAACTTAACTTTCATATCTGCTCCAAAGATTTCTGTTTGATCTCTCAGAGACAAATACTCAGATATTCCTTTCTGTCTTATTTAAGACTCTAGTGGAACTGCTAAGAATAAAGAAAGCAAAGGATTAAAAACTTAAGTTAACTAATAATCTTGTACTGGTTCTGGACCATACCAGATCCAAATGCTTTTGAGTTAATGAGCTTGAGATTAATATCTTTACTAACAGGTCCAAAAAGCCTTTGGCCATCTCCTATTAAAATTGGGATAAAAGTGATGATCAAATCTTCAATTAAACCCGCTCTAATGAAAGACTGAACGACTTGTCCTCCATCGACATAAACTCGCTTCCAACCTCTATCCTGAACAGATTGCATAATCTTTTCGGGCGAAAGCTGAGAGATTTCTACTTTGTTTTTTAGCTCTTTAGGGATATCGTTGTCAGTTAATGTTTTACTTAAGACAATTACAGGCTTCTGATAAGGCCAATCTCCAAATGAGAGAACGTTTTTAAATGAGGCGCGTCCCATAATGAGGCCCTCCACACTTTCTATAAAAGTATCGTAGCCCGGATCTTCACCCTCTACCTTTTCTTGAGGTAACCAATCAAGAGTGTGATCTTTTCTTGCAATGAAACCATCAAGACTTGCTGCTATAAAAACGTGCGCAGTTATCATTCTCTACACTCCTTTTTCTATCATGAACGTCACAGGCCCATCATTGATAAGCTCAATTTTCATATCAGCTCCAAAGACACCAGTTTGAACCTCAGGGAGGCTCTTTTTAACTTCAGAGATAAAATGTTTATAGAGGGCTTCTGCATGCTCGCCTCGAGCTGCCTGAGTAAACTCTGGGCGTCTGCCGGCTTCACATGATCCATAAAGAGTAAATTGACTGACAATTAAGACCTCTCCTTGAATATCCTGTATACTTAAATTCATTTTGTCTTGTGCATCATTAAAGATACGTAAGTTGCTGCATTTCTCAGCAAGCCAAGAAGCCTGTACTTCTCGATCATCTTTATGGACACCTAAAAAGATAAGGAGGCCTGGTCCTATTTGGGAATGTAGTTTTTGATCTATTGTAACAGATGCTTTTGAAACTCTTTGGACTAAAATCCGCATACAAAAATTGATTCCATCTCTTTAGGCAGGGGAGCCGTAATTTCTATCGGTTTACCCGTAATAGGATGGACAAAGGCTATTTTTATTGCATGCAAATAATGGCGATTAATCGAGTAACGCTCGTTTATTGAGCTATTACCGTAAACCTTATCACCTAATACAGGTGTACCTTGGTGACTTAAATGGACCCGAAGTTGATGTGTGCGGCCCGTCTTCGGTTTTAAAGCGACTTTGCTGAAAGTCCCATTAAAAGCTAAAAGCTTAACTTCTGTAATAGCTTCTTTACCTTCGTTTATAGGAGCAACAGCCATTTTCTTTCGATCAATGGGACATCTTCTAAGGGGAAGAGAAATAAGCCCTTCCTGGACCTTCCCTACCGCAATTGCTATATATTCTTTTTTCATTTCTCTTTTTTGGAAGAGCTTCACTAAAGCTTGGTGAGCAATTTCTGTCTTAGCTGCTATTAAAACGCCTGATGTTTCTTTATCAAGCCTGTGAACAATCCCCGGTCTTAAATCAGAAGTTTCAGGAAGTGCACAGTGATTTAAAAGCGCATTAACAAAGGTGTTAGACCAGTTTCCTGGAGCAGGATGGACCACCATATCAGGGGGCTTGTTGACCGCAATAATATGATTATCTTCATATAAAATATTTAAAGGAATTGCTTGAGGGGTCAAATCAGGACCCGGTCTCTTATGAAAAAATATTTCAATCCGGTCACCAGAGCTCGGAATTTGACGTTTTTTTAAAGGCTTGTCATTGATTAGGACATGCCCCGCTTCTATTAGCTCTTGAAAATAGGTTCTAGAATAATTTTGATACTGCTTAGCTAAAAGGGTATCAATGCGGTCAGAGCTTGGATTTTCGAGTATAAAAGTTTCTTTAAGGGTCTTCATTTATTAACTAATGATTTTAAGAATAATTATTTTACATTTTTTATTTATTAACTTCAATCGCTAATTCCAAGCATCGGGGTCAGGATCTGATATTTTCATATGATTCATAGCGTTTTGAAGCATATTATCCACCTCTAAGTTTTCTACGTGTTTGAAGGTTTCTTTGGGAGGCGGCTTACCTTTTGTAGCGCCTAATGAGCCTCCTCCTTTTCCTTTTGTAGCCCCAACCTGGCCTGGATGAGCCTGCTTTTCAGTAGAGGCTTGGTCTGCTCCAGCTAAGTTAGTAGGGGGCTTGGAAGCAGCAGCGTCTCCAGTTCCTTTGGGTGGACCAAAATTTTGGGGAACATTTTTGAAACTATGAGACCCAGGGGCTCCAAAATTCAATTTATTGCCAGTATCTACTTTGGAGATTTGTGGAGGACCGAAATTTTCAGGAGCAGGAGCTTTTAAAGGGTCCATTGTAGGCGCTCCTAAATTTTGAGTTCCTTTTGGACTCATCAAATCATGAGGGGAAATCTTGGGGACTTGAGCATTTTTTGCTTCTAAGCTCTGCATATGCCTTTGAAATTCTTCAGCATTTTGGTCAGAGATTGGTGAGGCACCTTTGCTACCATGTTGCTGGGTTCCTCCTCCATACTTCTGCATAAAATCATCGTCTTTAGGTACTCCTTTAGGAACTACTGCTTTAACCACCCTAAACCTCCTTATGTTTATTTATTTTACATAGTTAGAAGCGTGAATTAGCGCAATAAAGAATTAGCAAAAAGTCATCTGGTTCTTAGTGTCTGTAAGTGAAATCTTTTTGACTTCCTTAGGCGCTATCCGTTTTCCTTTAGCACTGACCCCTTTGATTGTAACTTGATCAAAAGCAAATGTGATCTTTTTTTGCTTCAATTTAGGTTTAGGTATAAAGTGGACGAATATATTGGGAGTAGGGTCCGTTGTTAAGAGTTCCAATTTCATTCCTTCCTCTATGTAAAAATAAATCTTTTTGAGGATGAACTTCGAAACTGAAAAGCGTTTGGCATAAGCAAATTTTGTCTTGGGATCTTTATAGATACAAGAGAGGACCGTATCTTTATTAACAGCTGAAGCCCAAATTAATCGATTTCCTCTTATAACATACTCTTTGTTAGGAGGGTTGATCACTTGGTAGGTCCCATCACTGAAATAAAGAATGACTTTATCTAAGTTTGAACAGGTGAAATTCTCTGATGAGGAAATATTGGTTCCAACAAACCCTTTTTCATAATCGATACCGACCTTAATTTGCTTTTCTACAGCTTTTTTTCGATCGATTTCTTGGATGGTTTTGATTTTTGTCTTCCTAGGAAAAAGATCTCCATATTTTTTTAAAAGATTTTGAAGATATCGAATCGTATAACGGGTAAGAGTCTTGAGATTTTTCTCAACTTCTATGAGGTCTTTTTTCAGTTGCTCGATTTCGTCACGGTGCTTATCTAAATCAAATTTAGAAATACGACGAATTGGAATGTTGAGGAGCTTTTCTCTGTCCTCATAGGTAGGGGTCTTTTTAAGCTTACGATGGAAAGGCTTGAGCTGATTGGTAATTGTTTCATGAATTTCAGGGTAGGTCTTAACTGTCTCTATCTTTTTATACATTCTATTTTCAATAAAAATTTGCTCTAGAGACTTCTCGAAGGTCTTTCTTAAAATAGTATCAGATGCAAGCTCCAACTCTTGTTTTAAAAATTTCTTAAGAGCTATTGTATGAAACTCTAAAAGCTCATGGACATCTGTGTCCCAAGGCAGTTTATCTTTGATTACAAGAATTTGCGAAGACAAGGAAACTTCACAATCTGTAAATGCATAAAGAGCATCTAAGATATCTGTTGCATATTGGCCCCGAGGTAACTTGATTTCTATTTCAACTTTTTCAGAGGTGTAATCGTTAATTGATTCAATCTTTAAACGCCCTTTTTTAGCCGCCTCATCAATAGAATTAATTAGTGATTCAGTTGTTGTCCCGGGACAAATTTCTTTTACTATAATAGTTTTTGTATCAAGCACTTCTAGCCTAGCACGTACTTTGACTTTGCCTTTCCCTTTTTGATAGTCAGAGACATCTATGAGTCCAGCTGTTGGGAAGTCAGGCCATATTTCATAGGGCTTGTTTTGTAAGATGGATACTTGTGCTTCTAAGAGTTCATTAAAGTTGTGAGGGAGTATCTTAGTAGACATTCCTACCGCAATACCTTCAGCTCCTTGTAGAAGAACAAGCGGTATTTTAGCAGGAAGAGATACAGGTTCTTGGTTCCTTCCATCATAAGAAGGCACGTAGCTTGTAATGGCCTTATTGAAAAGCGTTTCTTTAGCAAGAGAAGAGAGCCTTGTTTCAATATATCGGGCTGCAGCTGCTGGATCTCCTGTATAGATGTTTCCAAAGTTACCCTGTAAATCACAGAGATATCCCTTGTTTGCTAAATTGACTAGAGCACTGCCAATTGGACCATCGCCATGAGGGTGAAAAGCCATTGTCTGACCGACCACGTTGGCAACTTTATGAAGTTTTCCATCATCCAATACAAAAAGAGTATGTAAAATACGCCTTTGAACGGGCTTTAATCCATCAATTGCATTTGGGATTGCTCGATCTAAAATTACATAAGAGGCATATTCCAGATAGTTATGACGCATTAAGCGTTTCAAGTCAGCCATGAGTTTAAAGGACCCCTAAATCTGTGATTAAATTTTCCATAATGAATTCTCTACGTTGTGGCGTATTTTTACCCATATAAAAATCTAAAGAGTTTTTAATATCTGAAAAATTAGAAATGGTAATGGGTTTTAAACGAATGTCTTCTGCAATAAATTGCTTGAACTCCTTAGGTGAAATTTCACCCAATCCCTTAAACCTTGTCATTTCAACACTTTTGTTTCCTAAACTTTTTAAAACCTGCTCCTTCTCATCCTCTGAAAAGCAGTAATGAGTTTGGTCTTTAGTTCGTATTTTAAAAAGAGGAGTCTCTAAAATAAATAGATGTCCATTGACCACTAACCCTTCAAAATAAGTTAGAAAGTAGGTCAATAACAAGTTTCGGATGTGCATGCCGTCTACGTCAGCATCTGTTGCAAGGATAACTTTATTATATCGCAAATTAGAGAGGTCATCTTCTACGTTTAATGCATTCATTAAATTAAACATCTCTTCATTCTTATAGAGCTGGTCTCTCTTAAGTCCATGGACATTTAGAGGTTTCCCTCTTAAAGAGAAGACTGCTTGGGTAAAAGGATCTCGAGAGGCAACGATCGATGCTGAAGCCGAATCTCCCTCTGTCAAGAAAATCATGGTCTCTAACCCTTTTTCGTTTAAATCAGTAAAATGGTATTTACAGTCTCTAAGCTTAGGGATTTTAAAAGAAATTTTCTTTTGCTTTTCTTTAGCTTCTTTTTTAACAGAGGCAAGTTCTTTGCGAAGCTTCTCATTAAAAGTAATTCGATCAATAATTTTTTTGGCAATATCAGCATTTTTATAAAGTAAGTCGACTATTGCTTCTTTGACCTCTTGGACTAAACCAGAACGAATATCTGTATTTGCAAGTTTGTTTTTAGTTTGAGATTCAAAAATAGGTTCAGCAATACGGACTAAAACGGCTGCTAAAATACCTTCTCTTAGATCAACTCCCTGAAAGTTTTTCTTTGCAAACTGGTTAACCCCTTTTAAAATCCCTTCTCTAAAAGCAGAGAGGTGGGTTCCCCCATCTGCAGTATACTGTCCATTCACAAAGGAAAAGTAAGTCTCTCCATAACTTTGAGTGTGTAGAAGGGCAAATTCAAGTCCCTTAGATCTATAATGAAGAGGGGGGTAGAGTTGCTCGTCTTGAACTTCAGCATTCAATAGGTCTAGTAAGCCATTCTCAGATTCAATTTTTTCCCCATTGAAATCAAGGAGAAGGCCCTGATTTAAGTAAGCATAGTGCCAAAGTCGCTTAAAAATGAACTCTTCATCATAATGAAATTTTTTGAAGATTTCAGTATCTGGAATAAAATCAATGTAGGTGCCATTCTTCTCATTAGTCTTTCCCTTATTTTTGTTAAGGAGCTTTCCTCGACTAAATGTAGCTTCCATAAATTCTTTTTCACGGATGCTTCGGACTGTAAAATGGCTAGAAAGAGCATTCACAGCCTTAGATCCTACCCCATTGAGACCAACAGAAAATTGAAAGACATCACTGTTATACTTGGCTCCCGTATTAATTTTGCTTACGCAATCAATGACTTTTCCAAGAGGAATGCCACGCCCATAATCTCTTACTGAAATCATTTGGGATTTAGGGTTGTATCGAATAATGATTTTTTGACCATGATCCATAATAAATTCATCAATACTGTTATCAATGATTTCTTTCATCAAAACATATATGCCGTCATCTGCATGAGATCCATCTCCCAAGCGGCCGATATACATCCCTGAGCGTATGCGAATATGAGAGAGAGCATCTAATGTTTGAATTGTTGATTCATCGTATTTTTTTGCCATAGAAGAATAAGATCAAAGTTAGTTATTTCAAAAAAATCTCATTCTGGATAAAAGAGGGGTTTTTTTCAACACAAAGTATCAATCATGAATCTGTATCAAATTTTTTCTGGAAAAACAATTTTAATTACAGGAGGTACAGGAAGTTTTGGCCAAGCCTTTATTCGAAAAGTACTTTTAAACGCAGCACCCAAAAAATTGATAGTTTTTAGCCGTGATGAATGGAAGCAAAGTCAAATGTGTGAAGAAGACCCAATCTTTAACCACCCCTCTATTCGTTATTTTTTAGGAGATATAAGAGATAAAGAAAGATTAAGGTTTGCTTTTCGTGAAGTGGATTACATAATTCACGCAGCTGCTTTAAAACAAGTGCCAGCTGCTGAATATAATCCTTCTGAGTTTATCAAAACAAATATAATGGGGACTCTTAATGTAATGGATGTTGCTATTGAACAAGGAATCAAAAAAGTGGTATCTCTTTCAACAGATAAAGCCGTTGGACCCATTAACCTCTATGGAGCCACTAAACTTTGTGCTGAAAAGTTAGTCTTATCAAGCTGTGTTTATGTTGGGGATCGAGAGAATCCTAAGTTTTGTGTAGTTAGGTATGGAAATGTTTTAGGATCAAAAGGAAGTCTTATTCCTAAATGGCAAAAGAAAATTCGAGATGGGGCTAAGACATTGCCTGTAACGGATTTACGTATGACTCGCTTCTGGATGACTCTTGATCATGCAGTAGACTTTGTCGTACAATCTTTGACCAATTGCAAAGGTGGAGAAATTTTTGTACCTAAAATAGCAAGTATGAAAATTGTTGACTTAGCAAGTTCACTAGGTCCTGACTTGAAAATTGAAACATGTGGAATTAGACCTGGTGAAAAGTTACATGAACACTTAATTACTCAGGATGAAGCTCCCAGGACCATAGAGCATGCTAACCATTTTGTTTTACATAGTTTTCTTAAATCAAAAAATAGAGTTTCAAACGTAGCACCAGACTTTGAGTATGTTTCCAATAAAAACTCAAAGTGGTTGACGACTCAAAGTCTTATTTCAGAATTGAATTTGAAACTGCAAACCACGTAAAATTTTAAAAAAAATATTTTTTTTTGATAAGAGTTGGCAAGAAAATTCCCTTTACCTATAAAACTTTTTTATAAACTATTTAGGGTATATAGAATGAAAATTGGAATTATAGGTGTTAATTTCAAATCTGCAGATCTCTTTTTTCGTGAAAAATTGGCACTTAGCTTGCAGGTTTCTTCACCACTTTTTTCTGCACTGAATCACTCTAAAGTCATTTTGTCTACTTGTAATCGCTTTGAAATTTATTTCTTTTCAGAAAATTTAACAGAGACCCATAGCGAACTTCTTCAAAAATTCAGAGCTGAATTTGAGTCTGATTGCGGTTTTAAACTCTATTCCTATTTCGGACAAGATTGTTTCTCTCATTTGTGTCGAGTCACTGCAGGACTCGATAGTGCAGTCCTAGTTGAAACAGAAATACAAGGTCAGGTGAAACGTGCCTATTTAAAAGCACAAGAGACACCTCTTGCTAAAGAACTTCATTTCATTTTTCAAAAAAGTTTAAAAATAGGAAAGTCTATACGCTCTCAAATTTTTCTGAAACCAGGAGCTCCAAATCTAGTCAACACCCTCTCAAATTTATTAAAGAGTCTCTTAGATTGTAATTCTAAACCAAAACTTCTCTTTGTTGGAACTTCTCAAATCAATACTCAAGTTATTCAACAAACAAATCTAAATCTCTTTGATGTCACTATCTGTAGTAGATCGTTAGATCGAGGGAAAAAATTTTCTGAAAAATTAGGGATCTGTTTTATTTCTTGGGAAGAGCTTTACTCGTGGAAGAATTATGATGGAGTTATCTTTGCTTCCAGCTATCCAAATTACATCATTGAAAAAAAAGAGAGCCAGGTGAATCAAGAAAAGCTTATTTTAGATCTAAGTGTTCCAAGGAATGTTCATCCACAACTTGCAGAAAATCCTTTGATTCAGCTTTTAAATATAGATCAACTCAATAAGTTAATTCGAAGATACCGCCGTATAAAAGGGGAAGAGCTCATTGATGCAACCTCACAAATTCAAACTGCGGTTTTGAGGCAATGCAGAATTTTTATGGACAAAACTCGCTATATAGAAAAAACACGTTCTATTGTTTAGAGCGTACTTTTTTGCTTTGGAGTGAGGGTCACGACAGAAGTAGGAAGGCCTTTAGCTAAAGAAAGAAATTCATTGTTTTGTTGCTCGATTGAACCAAACAAAAGCTGCACTTTTTCTAGAGTAGATCTCTGTTGGATGTGCTTATAAAGTGTTCCAATCGAGGTGGCTAAACTTCCTAAAGAAAGTACGGCGTTGAAACTACGCCCGATCAAATTTGTAGTGCTTGGATTGAAAATAAGGTTTGTAAAGAGCAGAAGGCAAAAAGCCCCTGATGAAACCAAATAATAAAGATTTTTTTTCTGCTCAAGCTCAGTAATGATTTGATTAACATTACTTTGATCAATTGTGTACTCATACGTAACAAGGTCCCTTTCAAAAGGATGAGGAGAGCTTTGTGGGTAGCCTTCAACTCGGATGGTTGAAGGGACTTGAATAATAGGTGAGTAGGCTAGATTAGAAGTCTGCATGATTAGGTGCTCGAGGGAAAGGAATCACATCCCTAATATTTTCCATACCCGTTGCATATTGAATCAATCTCTCAAAACCAAGACCAAACCCTGAGTGTGGAGCTCCACCAAACCGTCTCAAATCTAAGTACCATTGGTATGTTTTAAGGTTGAGCTTGGCATCTTTCATTTTTTGCTCTAAAACATCGTAGCGATCTTCACGTTGAGCTCCTCCAATGATCTCTCCCATGTGAGGCACTAGAACGTCAACCGCTGCACACGTTTTGCCATCGTCATTATCGCGCATATAAAATGCTTTGATGTCTTTAGGGTAATCAATAACCATTACAGGCCTTTTGAGATGCTCTTCCGTGAGGTAGCGTTCGTGTTCTGATTGAAGATCTACTCCCCAGTGGACTGGAAACTCGAAGGTCTTAGAAGCCTTCTCAAGAATTGATATAGCCTGGGTATAGGTAATTACTTCAAAGGGGTGTTGAATGACTTGCTCTAATTTATCGAGAAGGCCTTTTGAAATAAAGCTGTTAAATAGCTCTAAATCTTTTCGGTGATGCTCAACCAAGTCTTTTAAAACAAACTTTAAATACGCTTCTGCAAGTTCTGTGGTATCCTTTAAGTCAGCAAAGGCCATTTCTGGTTCGAGCATCCAAAACTCTGCTAAGTGTCTAGAAGTATTGGAATTTTCAGCTCTAAAAGTTGGGCCAAAAGTATAGACATTTGAATGTGCAAGTGCATAGGTTTCTGCATTTAACTGTCCTGAAACCGTTAAGTATGTAGCCTTACCAAAAAAATCTTGGCTGTAGTCAATTTGCCCATTCACATTTTTTGGAGTCGAATTCTGAAGGGTCGTTACTTGCAAAAGTTCCCCAGCTCCTTCACAATCTGAAGAGGTAATGATAGGAGTATTGACGTACAAAAAATCTCTTTCTTGAAAAAATCGATGACTAGAAAATGAAAGTGCATTGCGTATTCTACTAATGGCACCAATTGTATTGGTTCTAGGGCGTAAGTGAGCGATGGTCCTTAAAAATTCAAATGAATGCCTTTTCTTTTGAAGGGGATAAGAAGAATCACACAAACCTACAATTTCAATGTTCTTTGCATGAATCTCTACTTTTTGACCCTTTCCTGGACTTTCGACTATTGGGCCTTTAATTTTTAAAGAAGCGCCTGTCGCTACCTTTTCAACAATTTCAGAAAAATTTTCCAGATCTTGATTGGCGATGATTTGAATATTTGCAAGTGAAGTCCCATCGTTAAGCTCGATAAATGCAAACTTTTTTTGGTCTCTAAGGGTTCTGACCCAACCCATCACTAAAACTTCATCGCCCACTTTGCATGTGGTGTCTTCTTTTAATAAATGTTTGATTAAAGTTTTTTTCATTAAATCCTCAGTTAGTCGTTCGCAAACGTTTGTAATAGGGCTATCTCTTCTTTCCATGCAGGCATTCCTCCTGGAGTCTCTAAATATTTAGGGAGAGTCTTAAGCGCTGGATGTTGCATCATTGCTTGAAAACTCTCTATTCCAATATCACCTTCACCAAGAGGGGCGTGGCGATCTTTTCTAGAACCTAGTCCAAACTTAGAGTCATTGACGTGGAGAGCATATAGATGCTCTAATCCAACATGCTTCTCAAAGTCTTTTAAAGTTTGATCCCAAGCTTCAAAGTTTCTAATGTCATAACCGGCAGCAAAAATATGACACGTGTCGATACAGACTCCAATAGGAATTTGCCCCTTAGTTTTCTCGATGAGGTAGCCGAGTTCTTGAAAGGAGTGGCCTACATTAGATCCTTGACCTGCAGTAGCTTCTAGGAGCAGTCTTAAATGTGTTCCTTCAAAGAGATCTTGAGTTGCAAGGAGACTTTCTACAATTAAATCTAAGCATTTTTCAACACTTTCTTTTAAGGCAGCTCCCGGGTGAAAATTGAGAAAAGAGAGCTCTAATTGCTTGCAGCGCTCAATCTCTTCTTCAAAAGCCACTCGACTCTTTGTTAAGTTGATTTCATTTGGGCAACCTAAATTAATCAGGTAGCTCGCGTGGCTCATAACTTTTTTTATACCTGTTTTTTCTAGGGATTCAAACCAAAGAGAAAGCTCATCTTCTTTGTATGTACGACCCTTCCACTGCTTTTGATTACTCGTAAAAAGCTGGATGGTCTTTGCTCCAATTTCTTCACCATTTAAGAGCGCGTTGAAAACGCCTCCCGCTGCTGAGGTGTGGGCGCCAATTAGTTGTTCCATAAAACTCAAACTTTTGGATAAATTAAGAGCAATAGGTTATCAAGCTTAACAAATGTTGACAATAGCTTTCAAAAGCTGCTTCTGGAGGAGTTAAATTTTTAAATATGGAATCTATTGCTTATCAAAAAAAAGAAATTGAAAAAGCCTCTCAAAGCTTTTTTTCTGGGACTGTTCTAAGTCGCGTTCTGGGTCTAGTTCGAGATATTTTAATGGCCTATACCTTTGGAGCCTCTGCAGCGATTTCAGCTCTTATGGTTGCTTTTAGACTCTCTAACCTATTTAGGCGCCTTTTTGGAGAGGGGGCTCTCCATGCAGCCTTTGTGCCTGCCTATGAAAAGATTCGAGCGACTTCCAGCACGCAAGCAGCCTCTTTTTTTACAGATCTCTCCTTTTTGCTCCTAGGAACTCTTTTTTTAGTGACTCTTTTAACTGAAGGGGTCTTTTATATTTTACTTCAAAAGGGACAACTTTCTCCTGGGAACTATCAGATCCTTTCGCTCATGGTGCTTCTCATGCCTTCACTATTTTTTATCTGCCACGCAGCCTTTTGTAGCTCCTTTTTGCAATGCCAAGGAACTTATTTTTTGCCGGCGATTTCTCCTGTTTTTTTTAATCTCTTTTGGATCGCAGGGGTCTTCTTTTCAAAAACACTTCCTATTAATCAAGCTGTTTCACATCTAGCTATATTCATTTTGATGGGGCTTATTTTTCAATGGGTTTCCCTCTTTCCCTCAACTTGGCATCTGCTAAAAGGGCAGTTGAAAGGGCATTCGATAAGCTTTAGAGGTATGAAAGAGAGCTTTATGGTACTTGGTAAACCCTTTTTATTGGGAGTGGTTGGAGTGTCAACCACGCAGCTCAATAATGCTCTAGATGCACTATTTGCTCGCATGGTTCATCTGAAAGGACCCGCTTATCTCTGGTATGCTTTAAGAATTGAACAAGTCCCCTTAGCTATTTTTGGAGTCGCTTTAGCAGGAGCCCTTTTACCCACTTTTTCAAGAGCTTACTCTCAAAATAAAAAGAGCTTCTTTTCTCTTTTAGACTTTTCACTCGCTAAGTCCATGGGGCTCCTAGTGCCTTGCAGTGTAGCTCTCTTTTTTATAGGGCCTGCTATTTTAAATCTTCTCTTTGCAAGGGGTAGGTTTGGAGCTGATACAGCTTTACAAGCGACCTATTGTCTTTGGGCTTATGGATCAGGACTTGCTTTTCAAGGAATCACATTAATTCTAGCAGCAGCTTTTTATACGCTTGGTAACTATAAAGTCACAACAAAGGCTACTTTTTATACGGTAGCTCTTAATCTGCTTCTCAATACCCTATTCGCTTTTATCTTAAAGTGGGGAGCTTGGGGAGTCGCTTTGGCAACGAGCATAAGCGCCTGCTTTCAAATGATTTTTTTATTAAAAGAGTTTTCTAAATCATTGCCTGACTTAAAATTGCCTCAATTCAAAGAGTCTGCTCTAAAAGTCTCTCTCTTGAGCTTTTTAAGCGGCGCCTTGATGATTCTTTTCGGTATACACCTAAATCCCTTCATCCTAAACAAGGCCTTCCTGAGCTTCCCTAGAAGCTTGCCTGAACAGATCTTTAACTTTGGATTTCAAACTACACTTTTTTTGACCTTCTTGTTTACCCTTTCAAAGATCTTCAAGGTCAAAGAGGTTTTAGGTCTTTTAGATTTTATCCCTAGATTTAAAAAATAAGCTATATGGGCATAAAAAAAATGCACCCTACAAAAGTAGAGTGCATTATGAAAATTTAATTTCTTATGTAGACTAGCTACCTAATAAGTTAAATTTTATTGAATAAACGAATTACGTTTAGCCAAAAAGCCACTGTAAAGTAGTCTGAGGCTCAGGCGCAAGCAAGTTTAAGTACTCAGCAGCACTTTTCACAGCAGGTGAATAGTTAGCAGCAGTAGTTAAAGTTTGTGTAGCAAAAGCTGCAATAGCTCCTGCATTATAAAAAGCTGCAGTACCAGTTGCGGCAGTAAGAACTACAGCAGCAGCTGTTTTTGGGTTGTTTCTTACAGCGTTTAGAACAGAACTTCCAGCGCTAGAAGCCGCAGAAAAAGCCGCGTTCATTGAATTGCTTATCATCATAATTATTCTCCTTTAAAGGTTTTTTTTTGTTTGTTTTTCAAGAATTATAATAAAGTCTCTCTTGATCTACATTAATTATAAGAAACGAATGTTAAGTTTAGATAAAGAATTGATTTTTTTGTAGCTAAAAGATTCATTTGACATGGGGAATCTCTCCAAGTAGTCTGTTTTTTAAAATTTAAAATATTAACATTAAACAAGTAGGTGAAAAATGCACGCCCGAGCAGTAGCGTGTTTTTTTGTAATATGAAGTTTTTTAAAAAGGATGGAATATTCATCATAATTATGAATTAAAGATTGAAAAAAAACCATATCTATCTAATATACAAAGTAATACAAAATCTAGCAACTTTTTAATGAGGCTTTTTCTATAAAACTAGTTAACTAATGTAAATGTTAAATTTTTCAACGGCATACGAGGCGCAGAGAGGAGCCTAATTTCCAAATATAGACTATTTTCTGAATAAATTTAGAGGGAAGAACAAACACCCTAAAATTAGAGAAATTTTAAAAATAATTGCATGCTCTCTAGGCTAATTCAGTCACAAATAACCAGTAGTCTAATCATGAAAGAGAAGACTAAATGGATCTAGTATTTACTCATCTATTTTTTATTAACGAGTAATGCGCAGCCTATAAGGAAAGAGGTGATACTTTGAATGCTGGCAGAATTTTGTAGCCATGGAAGTTGATTAGAGAAATCATTCAGGTGAGCTTCGAGCTTAGAGAAGGCTTTATTTAGAGAGTAAGCGCCATAGAGCGTAAATATAGCTGAAGCTGCTACAACTAGTTTTGTTTTGCTACTTGAGCTGCCCCATGCCTTCTTAGCAGAAGATAGATCAGTTGAAATTTCAGAGATAATCTCCTTTGCCACTTCTTGGGTTGTAGCAGAGAATTCAGATGCGTTTTTAATAACGGCATTTTTTACTTCATATAATTTTCCTGAACCTGAGGAAATAGAGGAGTATAGGCTATTTTTGGTTGTAGAATAAGGATTGTTAAAAGCAATTGCTGCAGTTTCATAATTATTTGAAATAGTTGACATTAAAATCCCTCGATTGTTTCTAGAAAAGGGTTATATAGTAATGGATTTAGCTATACAAAGCAAGTATCTTAGATTTTAGTAACCTAAAAAATAGCAGCGCTTGCTAGCACTAAAAGAAGAAACGCTCTAAAAAAATTAGAGCGTTTAAAAAATAAATTTAAGTGGTGTGAGCTAAAAAGTCACAAACAACCGGTAGGTTGATTGTAAGAGGATGGCTTACTTGATCCAACTCAGGGTAGTTTAATAGTTCGCCTTCACTTTTCTTTGGATCTATAGATAAGTACTCAGGTACATCTCTTGAAGAATTTTGAAGTGAATTTTGAACAAGAACCATCTTGATAGATTTTTCTTTAATAGAAACTTTCATTCCCGGAGCAACTTGAAAAGATCTGCAATCAACTTTTCGACCATTTACTGTCACATGGCCGTGAGCCACAAGCTGCTGTGATGCAAAGATTGTGGGAGCAAGCTTAAGTCTATAGAGAATGACATCTAGTCTGCATTCGAGTAAAACAAGGAGGTTTTTAGTTGCACTTCCTTTTCTAGATGCTTTTTTATAGTAGCGTACAAGCTGCTTCTCTGAGATCATTCCATAAACAGCTTTGAGCTTCTGCTTTTCTTCGAGCTGCTGTCCATAATCTGATTTTTTACGTCTACGGGCACCGTGAACTCCAGGAGGGTTGGGCTTGTGAATCAAAGGATTCCGAGCTCTTCCAAAAATGTTAACTCCAAATTTTCGTGCTATTCTGTTTTTAGGGCCTCTATAACGTGCCATTCGTGACTTCTCCTGTATTGGATCTAGGATTTTTTTAATGCGTAGATCATAATCACTTCTATAGTTTTAAAACAAGTCTATTTTTTTGACTTTATTTTAATCCAAAAGTAAGGTTTTATATTAGATCAAAAAAACAATCTTTTAAAGACATATGGACTCTCAATATTTAATTTTAGCCTACTATCATTTCTTTGAAATTGAAAATCCCCATTTCTTTGTAAAAGAACATAAAAGATTTTTTAAAGACAGAGGTACCGTAGGTCGTATCTACATCTCTAAAGATGGGATTAATGGGCAGATGAGCGGACTCAAAGAAGACTGCATAGCCTATATGGCGTGGCTAAAAGAGCAGCCGGGATTTGAGAGTGTTGTCTTTAAAATTGAGCCTCACTCTGAAAACATTTTCTTTAAGATGACAGTCAAAGTAAGAGAGCAGCTCGTCGCTTTTGACCAAAAAATCAATCTTAAAAAAAGAGGGGAACATCTAGCCCCTGAAGAGTGGGATTCTGTACTAGAGAATGAAGACTACCATTTAATCGATGTTCGTAATGATTATGAGATGGAGGTGGGCCACTTTGAAACAGCAGAGCTTCCAAAATGTCATACTTTTAGAGAATTTACGGACTATACAGAGAATAAGCTTGTTCCTAAAAAAGAAGAGCTTAAAAATAAGAAAATCTTGATGTACTGTACCGGAGGAATTCGTTGTGAGTATTACTCTGCCTACCTTTTGGAAAAAGGGTTTGATAATATCTATCAACTAGAGGGGGGAGTTCTAAATTACAATCAACGAGTAGGAAAAGGTCACTGGAAAGGTAAGCTCTTTGTCTTTGATGACCGTTTAGCGTGTAAAGTTGGAGAGAGCGAAGATTGTATTTCAACTTGTCACCATTGTTCAAAATCTGCAGATAGCTATTATAACTGTGCTAATATGGACTGTAATGCCCTCTTTACCTGTTGTTCAGATTGCCTCAAAGAACATCAAGGGTGCTGTAAGGACTCTTGTATGGATTCAGAGCGCCTTAGACCCTTCAATCAGATTCAAAATACCCCGTTTAGAAAGTGGTATCACTATATGAATGAGGCAACAAAAATTACTCATTCGCCCGCCTAGTCCTTTAGACTTAAAAAAAGAATTGACAATTTTATTCACTAGTGTTTGACGTAAAAAAGCCTTTGATCTACGTTCCAATTATTATTTGAAAATTTAGAGATAGTGTCATTAGGAGGAATATTTATGTGTAAGAGAAGGGATTTTTCAGTTCTAAGACTGGTATTAATGTTCTCGATGGTCTTTTTTTTAAGCTCTTGTCGTCAGCAAGAAACCGATAAAGAACAAACAAAGAGAGAGCGTAAAGAAGCTAAAAATAGCAGAATTGAGACCAAAGAGCGCCAAAAAGCTAAAGACTGTAAGGCGAAAGCTAAACAGAATAAAAAATTAAATTACTCCAAAACGAACTCCAATAGACGCGAGAAATCTAAAAATTGTAAAAATAGTAAGGCCTTGGAGCGCCAAAAAGCCAAAGATTGCAAAGCCAAAGATAAAGAGCAACAGATGAAAGGGCAGGCTAAAAAATGCAAAAAAATGACAAGCTTGCACAGAGCAGATGAACTCGAATACTGTAAAAGGATAAAAGTAAAGGAACGCCGAAAAACTGAAGAAAAACTAAATAAGAAACAAGCTAAGCTTCAAAATCCTAAAGATAAACAAAATAAAGAGATTTCCGAGCAGAAGCATTGGGAAAAATGTGTTTCCCGGAAGCACTTTGGTGACAGAGGAGTTGAATGCTCTTATCAGAAGGTAAGTTATCAATATCCTTCTTCAGACCGATCTGCCAAATCTTGTGGGTATCGAAAGGGAACGCCTAAATATAGAAAATCTAAGTATAACCCTGCTTCAAAAAAATCTGAATCTTCAAGCTGTAAATCTAACCGCTCTAATTGTAGCTACGGCTGCTCAAACTGTAACTATAACCCTTGTGGACCAGCCTGTAGCTATTGTTGTTCTTCAGGTTGCTCTAATCGAGGCAATAGATATAACTCTGATCAGAATGAATGTTCTAGTGGGTGCTGTTCATACAATTGTAACTCAAACGGCTGCTCTACTGATTCTTCAAATCGGTATAACAATCGCTACAACTCCAACTGTAGTAGCCGTTATAGCAGAAACTATAGCTGCTGCTCAGGGTCAGGTTGTGGAAATAACTATTGTGAAGGCTATACCTGCTGTACTTATCAATGTGGGTCAGACTGCTGCCAAAATTATAATTCAAATAACGATACCTTTTCCAACAGAAAGAGTAAAAGAATCGTCAGAAGAACAAATAGAAGAAATTATTCAACTTCTAGACGCTAACAGCACAGAAATGCAGGGCTTCTTCAAAATCAAGAAGCCTTTTTTTTATCTCCACACCACCATTAAATTGCCCAATTGTTTGATCTGATCGAATGACTCTATGACAGGGAATAACGAGTGGAAAAAGATTATTCCTACAGCTCGAACCAACAGCTCGAATTGCTTTTGGAGAATTGGTTCTTAAAGCAAGCTCCTTATAACTCAATATCACTCCGAAAGGGACTTGTGATAAAGAGGCGTATACTTCTTTTTGATAGGGAGAAAATGAGGAGAAGTTAAGAGGGAGGGGAAAGCCTGCTTCACTTTTATTTAAATAGAACTGGATCCACTTTAAGATGAGGCCTCGATTCTTTTTTGAAGGAGAGCCTAAAAGGCAAACTTCAAATTGATGGGAGAGCGTTAGTTTGATTTTTTGAACTAAATTAGATACGGTATGAAATTGAATCTGAATGAGAGGGCCCTTCTCAAAACTAAAAACTTCCATGAAGGGCCGTCCTATTTATTCTTTTATAGATTTTTCAAAGTCTGATTTTGAAACTTTCTTTCCCTTATAATACCATTCGCTTCGAACGACATCTTGAATATAAGTCTTTGAAACACCATCTTTTAGATCGTTCTTCCAGGTGATTTCAGCGACGATTTGGCCCTCACTGTTAAAGACAAGCTCTACACCATTCTTTTTACCTTTAAGATAGGGGATTTCACTATGAGGAACACCATCTTGGTAGACGATGCATAAACCTTCTTTAATGCCTTGTTTCCAGGACTCAAAGGTATCGGGGATGCCATTTACCAAATACTGCTTTCTCATTCCATGAACTTTATTATCTTGATAAGGAGTGACTACATGGGGGTCGCCATTGCGGTGGTAGGAAGTATTAGAAATGATGCTTCCATCAGAAACTTCCATTTTGCTCAAATACTCTCCATAAGGGTTTCTTCTCACTTTGATTCCAGATCCTTCTGACACTTTGGCTTCAATTTCATTATTGTTTGCAAAGTATTCGCCTGCAATAAGCTTTCCGTCAGTCCAAGTTTCAATATTTTGTGGGGTTCCATTCTCAAACCATCTTGTAACTTGAGTTTGACCTTCGGAAATAAATTCGATCTTTTTCTTGGGAACACCTGAAGTATAGTGCATCACCTCTGAAAGGAGGTATCCATCGCGATAGTGTTCCTCTTTTTGGGTAACAAAGCTATGTGGGAAGCTATGAGAAGTTTTACCTTCTAACTTTCCTTCAACATAGTTTTGAGTGATAATTGCTCCGTCTGACCGGGTGACGACCACTTGTCCGTTGGCGCCCCTATCGTGCCAATCATCTTGTGTGAGAGTGACACCATATTTGTGGATAAACACGGTACTTACGTTGTTTTTATTTGGGTTTTGGCAGGCGCTAAATAAGCTAAGACCACAGCCAACTAGTAGAGGAAGGTATCTCTTTTTGAGCATAAAGCTAGGCTCCATTTAAATGGGTTGAATAATCAAGTTTTTCATCTCTTTGAGCACCTGAGTCATGATTTTGGCGTGCTCTACCTCAGTTGCTTCAAAAGAGATAGTCTTTTTATCATTTCTATACACAAAGCGCAAGGTAACATTTTTACGATCAGTCCCAATAGCTTCACTTCGATATAAATCTAAGAGGAAAATCTTTTTCAAAAGTCTTGATTCTAGGGATTTTATGAATGAAAGTAAGTGACCCACTTCTAAGTCATCTAGACAAGTTAAAGTCCAATCTCTTTCTGAACTAGGGTAGGAAGGAAGCGGTTGAATTTGTTCAAGAGGATCTGAAAGAGCCATGAGAGAAGGAAGGCTGAGCTGAGCAAATAAGATAGAGTGCTTTAGATCTTGGCCTCTTAGTACAGAAGGATGTATTTCACCTGCAAAGCCAAGAGTGCGATCTTGATAAATTAGATCAGCCTGGATTCCTGGATGAAAAAATGAGTGCTTTGACCTTTTAAAAGAAAGGCCCTTAATTGAAAGGTGATCAAGCACATTTTCTAAAATGCCTTTGAGATAGAAAAAATCGACTTTGTCATTTTGTGTTTCAAAGTGAAAAGGGTTTTTATGGCCCGTAAGTGTAACAGCTAGCTGAGTCTCTTCATTAAAACACTCACCTTTTTTTGAATAGGTTTTGCCAATCTCATACATTTGCAAATCAGTATTCTGGTAGCCCTGATTCTGCTTGAGTACTTGCAAATGGTTTGCAAGTAATGAACTTCTTAAGATGGATTGATCTATTGAAACAGTGTTTAAAGCAGAGAGAAATAAATCCTTAGATTGTTGGATCGTAGACATTTCAGGGCTAATTAAATCACAAGTTAAAATTTCCTGTAAGCCCTCTTGTAATAGAGCTTTATGTGCTTTAGCTTCAAAAGTATAAAGAGCTGTATCTGGCAAATGTGTGAATGTAGTAGAGGGTTTCTCATGGATAATTTGATCAAATCCATAAAAACGAGCCACGTCTTTCACAAGATCAATCTCTTCATTTACATCATTACGGTAGCTGGGTACTGATACCTGTATCAATTTTTTTGACGTGAGGGTCGGTTTAAAGTCCAGGCGCCCTAATATTTCCACCATCTCATCAGTCGAGATTGTAGTGCCTAACAATTGATTAATAAAGTCTGGGCGACAAGAAAAAATTCTAGGTTTATAGGGAGTTACAGAAAAATTTAAGAGCCCTTTTGCAACTTGCCCACCTGCTATTTCTTGGATAAGGCCTGCTGCTCGGTCAAGGACCAAAGTTAATGCCTCTGCATCTACACCTCTTTCAAAGTGTTTTGAAGCGTCTGTTGCAAGATTCAATAGCCGACTTGTTTTACGAATGGCTTGGGGACTGAAAACTGCAGCCTCTAAGAGGATTGTTTGTGTTTTATCATGGACTTGGGAGTTGGCGCCTCCCATCACTCCCGCAATAGCAATAGGTTTGCTTGCATCACAGATAAAGAGAGTATCAGGCGGCACTTGTCTTTTGACACCATCAAGTGTTTCAAAAGAGATTTCTTTTGAAAAAGATTGGACTTTGATGTGTCCTTTGTCAAGGGCATCAAAATCAAAAGCATGAAGAGGATGGCCCATTTCATGTAGTACGTAGTTAGTAGCGTCTACAACATTGTTGATACTTTTAATTCCACAAGCTTTTAGCTTTTGCTGGAGCCAAAATGGAGAGGGGGAGATTTCAATATTTTCTATTAAGCGGCAAGCGTAGTGAGGGCACTTTTTTTTGTCTGAAACTTTAAGAGTTACTTTTTTTTCAATAGAAGAACTCATTTCATTTAAAGGGAATTTTTTGAAAGTAAAAGGCTTTTTTAAGAGACAAGATAGTTCTCTTGCAATTCCAAGCACACTCATTGCATGCCCTAAATTAGGGGTAAAAGAAATGTCTAAAACGTCATCTTGAAAGTAAGGGGTTAGCTCTTCTCCAACCTGAAGGTCAGAAGGGAGTTCTACAATTCCTTCACTTTTATCTTCAAGTCCCATCTCTTCAGCGGAAGCAAGCATTCCATGTGAATCGACCCCCCGCAATTTCCCTTTTTTAATTTTATGAGTTTTACCTTCTTTGTCAATAAAGTGAGAATCAATAGGAGCAAGCGCAGTGATCAGCCCTTTTTTGCAGTTGTTAGCTCCACAAACTACTTGAAGTTCTTGCGTTCCATCAAATACTTTAGCAACGACTAATCGGTCTGCATCAGGGTGTGGCTTGACCTCTAAAACCTCTGCAACTTTCAATCCCATAAAAGAAGGTTCAAGCACCTCAATGGCGTCAACTTCTAAGCCAAGTCTCGTAAGTTCATCTTCTAGAACTTTGGAAGAAAGAGCGGTATTAAATATTTCTTGAAGCCAATTTAAACTAAAGCGCATATTCGTAATAAAAAGATTATTTTTGAGTTTTCAAGTTATACCAAATTTCTCCTATTGACGAAAAGGGTAATTTTCGCTTGAATAGTGGAGTTGTATCTATATTTAAAATATTTTGTGAGGAGTTTGGGGTTATGAGTCGAAAAAAAAGGAAGTTGAGAGCTTTAAGAGTTAAAGAGGAAGTTAGTCGTGACCAAAACTCTACTAGACGTTTAACAGGGGGCCTTGTTTTTAGTGGAGCACTTAATATAGCGCTTGCAACGTCTTTAATTTATTTTGCTGTAAAAGCCAAAGACACTCCTCCTCCTTCTTCTTTTACAAGTTCAATGGAGTCCGGGTTTGTCTTAGATCTCTCAAGGGAAATCTCTTTACAAAGTGCGATGGAGCAGTATTTATCTTTAGATTTTGAATCTCTCGTTGCCCTTTTGAAGAAAAAAGACTCAGTAGAAGGGGGACTCTCTCAACGAGATTTGGCCTTGTCCACTCTCGCTTTCAAGTATGATTTTGATGCTAAGAGAGCTCTTTTGGGTCAAGAAACTGAAACTAATGCATTTCCTTTGGATCCCAATAAAGAGGTTACTATGCCTATTTATATGGGTTTAACTGACGCTCAGTATCGCTTAGTCCACTCTTTTTTAAAAACAGAGCAGTGGCCCTATACAAGTAGCGGGCTTTTTAATCGAATAACAGAAGGGCAAAGCGAAAAATCTCTAAAAGAGGCCTTCTTCTTAACGAAAGAATTTATGCTGCTTGAAGCGCTTTTCTGTCCTATTTCTCTTCCAAAAGAAGACTTATTGAAACTTATGACAGAAGGTCCTTGGAACTTGGTTCAAAATTTTGTAGATTCTAAACCTCTAGTTGAAAACTTTTCGAATCCTCTAAGGATTCATTTTCTCTGTCAATATTTAGATTCGGCTTCTGATGAAGCAGCATCTTTAATTTTAAAAGTAGATCCTGAATATGCTTTGAATAAACTTTCAGATGATAAAGTGGTGGCTCTTTTGGGGCTTTTAGAAAATAAAACAGAGCTTACTCAAAATTTTGTACTTCACATAGCTCTAGGTTCGAGATCTGATTGGGTTAAACAAGAAGCTTGTCGTTTGCTTTATCACTACTCAAATAGAGAATTCATTCACCCTTTTAACTATCAGAGTGCCCTTGATTTTATCGCACATGAGTTTGACTTATGCCCAAATGAGAGTCCTGCTTTAGATATTTATCCTATTCAAGGAGAGCAGGAAAGTTCTATGACGATCCAAATTATGGAACAGCCACTTGTGTCTTCTGCAGAACCTCATCGCATATATACCGTTCAAAAAGGGGACTGTTTATCTAAAATTGCCAAAAAACATCAGATAGAGATCAAGGAGCTAAAAGCTGCTAATCACTTAGATAATGATTTGATTCAGGTAGGAACGACCCTCTTAATCCCTTAGAAGGAACAGGATTGTGCCCACCAGGGTGCCAGGGGAAACTTTGAGTATTCGCTTGGAAATCAGCCAAGAGCCTAAATATGGAGAGAGAGTCCATTGATAGACTTTAATGAGCCCTTTAAGAATTTTTTGAATGCTAGCTCTAATTATTCCAAAGCTTTTATCAAATGAATCTTCTGAAATCAAGCCTTGAGCGAGTGATAGATATTATTTTAATTTAAAAAAACTAATTAAAAAATCAAACAATTCTTGCACCTATCCAAGCGCTTTTGCTATCATCTCTCCACTTTGCGGACGTGGCGAAATGGTAGACGCGCTAGCTTGAGGGGCTAGTGGGAGCAATCCTGTGGGAGTTCAAGTCTCCCCGTTCGCATTCTTTATTGCCTCTTATTTCTAGATCCAGTACACAAGACATAAGAATTTTTATCTAACTTGTCTTTGTATGTTACAACTCTATTACTGGTTTAAGGGAGTACTCATTGGCTTTGTTGTCTCTGCTCCCCTCGGTCCTGTTGGGCTTTTGTGCATTAAACGTGTCATGAATAGAGGCGTTTTTCAAGGCTATGCAACAGGAGCCGGTGCCGCTTTAAGTGATGGATTTTATGCGGGCCTTGCAGCTTTTGGTTTGGCCTTTGTCACGAACTTCTTAATTAGAGAAGAGCATTGGCTGCGCTTAATAGGGGGCCTTTTTCTAGTGGGAATAGGTGTTTATTGGCTGATCAAAAAGAAAACCTATGAAGACTTTAAAGCAACTCCTCAAAAATCTCATCATGTTGGCGAAGCTTTTTCAACAGCGTTCTTACTGAACTTAGCTGATCCTCTCCTCCTAATTGTTTATATCGCTATTTTTTCTGGGTTTGGATTGTCTAATGCAAGTCAGAGTTTCACTTCTGCTCTTTCTCTCGTAATTGGTGTTATCATGGGAGCCGCTGCTTGGTGGCTTTTACTCGTTGAAATCGTTTCGATCTTCAGAAAAAAACTGACTGCTAAAGCTCTTTTGATTATTAACAAAATCATGGCTTTCGTAGTTATTGCTTTTGGAGCATTTGTTCTACTAACGCTTGTCTTGCATATTAAAATCTTTGATAAAAACTTTTAAATTTTATCGAAAGGGTAAGTATTGTGGTAAAATTTACTGAGGCAATAAAGGCTCCACTAAACCTTGATTTCTTACATCAATAGTCGAAAAGTATAAACTCGAAGCTGTTCTATGCATAGAATCAGTAGTGTCTCCATTGGCTGTTGTAGATGCGGGTTTAGATAGGAGAGATTCAAGTGTTTCTTCTAAGTAAAGGTCTCTTGTTCTTTTAATTAATTTCGATTCGGATGTAAAAGGTCTTCCTGACTCTTTACACACAGTACCTAACCGTATGTCTTTTCCATCACCTTCTAAATCACATAGAACTTTAGAAGTTCTTGTATGAGGTGTTCTCAAAATAAGCACGAAACTGGCAGGATTTTCAGTATCATCGAAAGGAACAGATTGGTGATTTTGAAAGTATGTGGCCATGGAGCCTTTATCTCCTGGATTAAAACCGAGAGCTTGATAATCTAGACCTTCTAATTCACGAGTCTTAACCTCATCAAAAAAGTAGAGAGTCTTACGTTCTATTGTATTACCAGCGGTGAAGCAGTCAGTTAGACACATAGAGATAGAAATAGGTAGGCAAGCGATAATAGAAGCCCATGTACAACACTTTTTTGCGCAGTCAGAGCGCGTACTTTCTTCTGAGTCACAGTAGGGAATGCAACGAGCACACAAATCACCACCTTTGTCTCCAAGTACTGCAAAAGGCTTGCAGCCAGCTGATCCACAGGGTGTATTTGAGTCAGGTAGGAGTTCTAGTGTTTTTTGCAGATTTATCCGTGTATACTGCCTTTTTTCATATACTCTTCCTTGCCACGTTATTTTAGGACATGCTTCAAAAGTAAAGCGCCGATTTGTTGTTGCTGCTGTCATCTCTTGATGCTCATGCTCCGTAACTAAGAGCCCAGGATTAGATGTAGTGCTTAATGCTAACATTATTTTCATTCTCCAAAAAAATAAGCCAAGATTTTATTTTAAAAAAATTAAAAAAGCAAATCTGTTTTAAAATGCTGAAGACGAAAGCTCTAAACTTTTGCAGGATTCCACTTAAAGAGATATTTCGTGCAGCTGGCCATATAGCTTTCTAATTTTGTCTCCTAGCTCTTCATTGACTTGTTTTTGATTCAGTTCTTGAAAAGAGCGTTCTTTGACAAGCTCAAATAGGGTTTTAAGCTCTGTACTCGAGAACATAAGATTTGTGATGGGAGCGCATTCTCTGCAAAAATAGTCCTGAAAGCAAAAATAGAGGTAGGGCGCTTTCTTATGGCATCGAGAGCACTGAGACTTTAAAGTTAAACAACCTTCAAGCAAGAGAAGTTTTAAATAGAAACTTGAAACCAAAACTTTGGGGTCTTTGGATGAGACGATCTGTTTTAAGTAGCTCTTGAGTAAACAAAAAAGATCAGCTGAAGGATATTGCTCAACCTGGCTCTTTAAAATAGCATGCAAAAGATCAAAGCCTGCTGTGAGATGCTCATAAGAGTCCCTTAAGCCCAAAAAAGGATCGAGAAGCTTTCCTTCTATAAAGGTGTAGAAGTCACCTCTTTTTTTCTTTAAAACATAGGAGGCATAGGTCAGAGGCTCAGAGAGAGCAAGTTTATTGCTTTTAGGGCGATTAGCTCCGTTGACAAATACTTTAATCTGTCCCATCTCTTCTGAAAAAAGGGTGACAATACGATCATAGTCCTTAAAAGCTATTGAAGAGAGCACAAAGGCGTCTGTTTGAAGATCTGTTGTCATATCCTGAGAATAACGGATCTAAGGTTTTTAATGCTTGAGTCTTTTCATTAGACTTTGGGCTGTTAGTGCTAAGTACAGATGTCCGGTTTTTATCTAAGTTAAGATGTCCTAATCTCAAATTTAAATTAAGCTGTTAAGGTCCTCGCTAACACTTCCTTTCTGTTCATAACTTGACCCT
>Ga0075110_1000027_pt1 | contig 71278 bp, 74 predicted proteins | sample AntAceMetag02UK8_FD_69799 | JGI IMG/M metagenome (GOLD analysis project Ga0075110, IMG submission 69799) | Saline lake microbial communities from Ace Lake, Antarctica - Antarctic Ace Lake Metagenome 02UK8 | ecosystem: Environmental > Aquatic > Non-marine Saline and Alkaline > Saline | place... | reverse complement strand
AAACGCTTTACGTAATTTTATCGTCTCGTGGAAACGCTTGTCCGTAATTTGGAAACATTTCACTTTCACAGTTGATATTATTTTCAGGGTATGTATGCTCCCAAAATAACTATATTGGGTAGACCACCTGTTTTTATCCGTAATATGGAAACGTTTGTCCGTAATTTCATTTGGGAGTCAGGAATTCTCAGAATTTTAGATCTCAGTTTTGAAAAATGTGTTTTGGACTTGACTTTTGTTGTAAAACGTTGTTTTCTCTCACATCTTCAATTGATACATTCTCATCAAACAACACCTGACACCATAACATAGATATGTCAAATGCACGCATCGAAGTAATCCTTGGGTGTATGTATTCAGGTAAGTCAACGGAACTCCTTCGGAGAGCAAAGCGGTACGAGTCGATCGGTCAACGGGTTCTACTAGTCAACCATTCCCTGGATACGAGGTCAACAGACAACACGATCCAAACACATACACACGAAACCACATCTGCATTCAAGACGGATCTGCTCAGTGAGATCACATCTCTTTCCAACTTTCATATGTACGACGTGATTGGTATTGACGAAGCACAGTTCTTCCCAGACCTTCGTGAGTTTATTCTGCGCATAGAGTCTATGAACAAAGTAATTATCGTAGCGGGTCTCGATGGTGATTTCAGACGGAGACCAATCGGCCAGGTTTTGGATATTATCCCGTTATGTGATGAGGTTACAAAACTCACCGCAATGGATATGATAGACAAGGATGGTTCCCCAGGAATCTTCAGCAAGAGGATTGTACCAGATGACGACCAGGTTCTCATCGGTGCGACGGAGTCGTACGTGGCAGTATCCCGAAAGAACTACCTCACACAGATTCCAGAAGATTCTGAATAGATTGTACTAGAGTATTTACACGAGAATACTTCCATCCGTTAATGGCCTTCACGTATTCATTGAGGTGTTTTTTTGCGTCCAACGCTTCGGATAGTTTCATAGAGTCTTCCCATGACATAACTGGTTTACGAAGCCGTTGATTGACCTTATTATGAAACTCGAACGCCCATTTCTGGTACCAGTCGCATTTTTCATCATTGGGGTCCTCGTATCGGGTCGCAACATACATAGATGCCGCGTGCTTACGACAACTCGGGCAGGGTATCGTCTGTATCAGCTCCCGCGTATGCTTCCACATCTCACTCGTTTTCTCGCATCGCAGCGCCAGGTCCTCAATATTCGCGAGTTTGTATCCAGCCGCGTGGAAAAAGAGCCACAACTGCGACCCCCACACACTCTTACGGACCGGCACTGACCTTCGCACCATAGCCGACGAGACTCGTGTGCCCGTGATTGCGGCGTGAGAAGCATAGGCACCCCGGATGTTAAGGTAGCTCCGTGTCGTCGCACCTAAGCCAACACTCCTCCGTCGCGTTGTTCGTTGTCCTGCATTCGCCCACGTCCGATGCATAATCTCTTCCTTGTTTTATATAAGTTTTTACGGGACATAATCCTACCTTTCTGGGCTTGAGTTCCTTCAGTGTTTTCATCAGAGTCGAGTTTTTACTTTTAATCTTATTCCGCATCAGACGCAGTCCACGATTACAATCGGTATTCATAATATCATCCCAGACAACCCACCGCGAGTCACCGATCTCGTTACTATCCATCGGGGATGGACTGAGGCACTCGTGGGCTTTCACCAGAAAATACGTGGTCTCTGATATCACGATGTGTTTATCAGTCTTGAATACCCGAGATACAATCCCGGTTTCTTCCTTGAGTTCTCGCATCGCACAATGAGAAACCAGTTCGCACTTCTCTACGTGACCCTTTGGTAATCCAAACTTTAGATTATCAGGGCCCATTGTATTGCGATTGATGACTATGAGTATTTTTTTAGTGTCCGGGCTCACCATGATAACCCCCGCTTTGATAGTCATAATGTTTATGCAGGGAACTCCTATCGTACCAAACGGACAAACCAGTTAGGACTCTTCCCCGTCCTCTTCGGTCTCATACCCGTACACATCATCCCCTTCGCCTTCACCCGCGAACCGCAGAACCTGCCTCCGCAGAGCTCCGTGCGTATACTTCCGCAAGACGACGGAGGGTTTACGGAGCGGTGCTTCTTGGTATGGAAGTGTGGTGGTGTGAAGCGTATCAATGGACTCGGTATCTTCTACAAACTCCCTTCCCCTGGCAAGATCATCAGACGCAAGAGCGATCTCCCCGGGGGCATCCTCTCGTTCGTACCCCTCGGTGGGTGCATCCTGGGTGGTCATCTGGGTGTGGCGGACGCTGTCGGATACGACGTCTGCCGCAGCAGACATAGCAACCGCAGTCGCCACTCTGTCTCTGTCAGCCTGCCGTTTCTCGGAAAGCCGCAGTGCGTTCCTGTATGCCCTTGCTTCCCTCGGCTCTTCAACCAGACGAACCCCAGAGAGTTTATCGGAAGCAATCGGCTTCTTCCACGTCTGTCCGTTTGATGCGAGATTTATCGCCCCGGCAAGAACCCCACGGAGGGATGTCTTGTGGAACAGGCGGGTGTATTTTCGGACAGAGTTCTCTGCTATCTGGATTGCCTTCTCTGGGTTCTCCCCCACCCAGCGTATCACCCTCTGAAGATTCTTCATATCAGGGTCTATCTGGATGTGGTCGCCCGCTGGGTTAAACCGGCTGTCATCAATGGGTCTCTCCGCTGCATCATCGGAACCAGCAGCAGGTGGTGAATCTGACCCAGGAAGCGCGTTCACAAGGGCTGGATAGAACCACATATCATATCCAACACGCGAAGCCACCCGAAGGATCACAAATCCGGCCGCCATAAGGCTTGAATACCGGTACGCCGCGGCATTTCCATCCACATAGATTACCATCTGGTTTCGGTCTTGTGCGGTATACGCGTCGGGTGCCTGGAATCCTCGTGTGCGTTTTCCGCTGGCAGTGGTCTTTTCCACAAGAGGTGTTCGCAGGGGCATCTTCTGGTCTTCTCTGATAACAGCCTTCGTATTCACGTTTCCAGCAGATGACCCAGAGGGCACAATGTATTCCATCCCGGTAGAAGCCACCTTCTTATCACGAATCGCCGCGCTGACCAGCTCAACATCTAGGTCATCCAGCTCAACATCCCCCACGGACATACCCCCGCGTTCGGCCGCATTCTTGCGCAGGTCTTCCGACATCTCTGCGAGGAGGACGCGCTGGTTCATTGGCGCAACCGACGATACGCCCGTAGCACCACCACGGAACACCGCCCGAGGCGACCGCAGTGCCCACTGTTCGGCTGTAATGGGAATGGGGTGGGGTATGTTTGGGGAGACCGACCCGCGCTCGTCCTTCCCATAATACCCTCCGTATGCGTTTTTCCAGTCATCCGGAATAGGAATGGGGATATCTGCATACTGGGGATGTACATTGAATCCCAGCACCGGCAGGTGTTTCGCGTTTTCAAAACCGGGCATATCCACCGATTTCTCAACGGGGAGGCCGTGGGCCGCGTGGTCGGGGTCCTTCCCGTCAACACGGAGCTTGGGGAAATCACGCGTATTGATCATAAAATCACAGTCGTTGAGTTGTTCATAGAGGACGGTTTCTCGGAGCATCTCGAGTACCACCGGTATGGTCTGGTCACTCGTGAGTGATTTGGATACCATATTTCCGACCAGGCTATTGTTTACGAACCAGCGGGAGCGTGGGTCGTATTTCTCGGTGCGCTTGCCGACCGCCCGCATAAACCTGTTTTTCGCGCTGAGATAGTCCTCCTGTGATACGCTACCAAACCAGAACTCATCGCTCCGGGGAAGATAGTTGGAATAATCGGCCTTTACCATTGGTGCAAAGACGACCATCGCACCATTCCGAATGCTCACAAACAGGCTTACGCGGAGCCGATGAAACCCGTACTGGATGCCCCGTATAACGTCCATTGGGCCCAGGTCTTGATACATCGGGAGTTCAGTACACCGCCGTATCGCCCGATAAATCGCCTTCTGCTCTGCGTTACCGGATTCTCGCACCACGACTGGTTTCCAGGTGGGTGCTCCTCCGGCGTGCCACGGGTTCACCACCATTGACATAAGTTGTGACTCGTTTGCCGCAAACGTGACAAACTGGTTCATCGCCCCATACTCTGGGTTTGTAGATGCCCGAAGGAAGCCCGCAGAACGATTTGCCTGGATATCTGCGTTCCGATACGCCATGATAGGAGCATCCACCGCAAGACGGACCTCGGAACGAGCACGGGGTTTCGGTGCGCGAAACACCTGAGAAGCCACCGAAGAACACACCGAGGGAGAACACAGGGTTGCAAACCCGTATGTCTTGTATATCGCACGGAACGCATCCAGAAGGCCCTTGTGGTGGTTGCTGGTATCACGTATGCCCCTGTGAGAACCGGTGAGTTGCGCTGGATATTTAGCGAACATCATCATCCTCTGGCAGTACAACGTCTCCAGGTGTGGGATGGCCGCCTTTGAAAAGGACCTAAGTGAAGCGAGCGTGTTTTCTTCGGTAGCGTATTTCTGATATATGGTCTGGCCACCCCCCTTCTCGAGAACACCGTTCTTTTCCAGTTCCGCAATCGTTTTAGTGTACGCGCGCGACATCATCCGGCACGGCGTATTGACGCGCACCTCGTCCATAGGAAGCCGTAGGACCGCGTGGGCTGTTTCGGGGCGCAGGGACCCGCCATCGGCCTCATCCCCGGCAAGGGCGTGTGCCGCCATTGTTTCGGGACTCGCCATTCCCTGGAGTTCCATCGCAGCAATCGCCATAAGAGGATTCCCGATCTTCATCGCCACCGTGTATGGTCCGTATGTTCCACACCACGACCCGTTTAGCGACCCCGACCCAGCAAGCGGTCCATCGTCGTGGCGCATATCGGTGACATCCCCAGACTCGGTTGTCTTGGATAATACCCACCCAGAATACCCCGATATCTTCTGGAATCGGAGAGACCATCTCCCATCTACCGATTTCCAAGCAGGAAGACCCGCGCTGTCAATGAAAAAACAGCGCTCCATCACCACGGGTATGGGCGACTTATCAGTGAGCGCCTTTCCGTATTCCCACACACACAGATACTCGTTGGCACCCTTTCCGGGGAGAAGGACTTTTCGGGTGGGACTCGTCTTGTATCGATACAGGTACGACGACGGTACAACGCGGTATTCGCGGGCAAGCGAGAGTTGTGTCTCGGGGTCTGGGAGTACAACTGAGATACCATTGACTGGGTCTTCACCCACAACAACCCACGAATCCGTACCATCCATTGTAACCACATATCCGTGATGCTTTGTAAAACGTGTCCTTCCCTCGGTTCCACTAACCAGTCCCTCGTCGGTTACATCACCCGGGATATCATCTGTTGAGACCGGGGTACCACATACAACTTCTTCATTTTCGGTCCCAATACGAAGGAGTTTCTTGAAAAAGACAAGCGCCCTCTTTTTAATCTTTTCTTCGCCGGATTTTGAGGCGGTTTCCTTTCGGAGACATCTATACGCCGATGACAAGATTGCCATCCGGTAGAAGCTGGAATAACACGTGACCTTGTACGGTATTCTTGCCTTAATCTTCTTAAAGGCCTTCTCAAACTGGCTATGGATTGTAGAATCTTCTGAATCACCAAGCCGGAGCAGGCTCCCGGGTTGCTTGGGGTAGAGCGCGTATTCGCTGTTTGGATACGAATCTCCCCCTAGCAAGCGAATACGCACAGATATTGTTCGCACACCGTGAATCTCCATCGCGTCACCCGTTGCGTACAGGGATGACCGCTGTGTCCGCCCTGTGAATCCAGCCAGACGAACCACATCACCAGAGGGCTCCCCACGGCTCGAAAGGGTCCATCCGCTGTTCTTTTCGCGGTTGATAGCCGCGTCGTACAACATCTTACCCAGCTCCTCCGGTGAGAACACTCCCCTCATCGTATCCGCGGTTGGAACCAGCACAGAGCGTACGACTTCTGGTGAATCGTCTGCCTTCGCGAACTCATTCCGAGCAATATCAATCCCCATCTGAGCACCCGCGATGATTCGCGTGTCATCTCGGAAGATTTCACCAGGTTCAACCTCTACGAATAGAATGGATGCCGCTATGGAATCGTGTATACCACCTATCGTGGTGTTTGCAATCGCGGCACACGTTTCAATATTCTCGGGGAGAAGCGGTACTACAACAATCACGCGATTTGGCGGTGATTCCTTGGAGTCCTGCAACAGCCCTGTTTCTCCAGGGATTCTCTTGATATCACCAAGAGACCATCCACGTTGAACGTGTTTATAGATGCTATCCATCATCTTGGGTGTAATGACGATGGAACCATCAGCAAGCGGTCTGCCGAGCACGGCGGATTCCTCGGAACCATCCTTGCGCATCACCTTGTAAGAATCAGCAGAGACTCGCTGGATGACACATCCTTCTCCATCAATGTACCACCGAGGGCGAAGTAGAATCGCGTACGCCTGCCCTCGATCCTTATCAATAAGAGACCGTGTGGACCTGGTGGCGTGTTTCTGTATGTATTCTGTGACATCGGAACTTACGTAAATGTGATGGGCGGCGGACCGCGGCTCACTGGGTTGTGTGTCGGATGCAGCCATATTGTAGAATCTCTAATTGACCCAGAGAAAGACCCGGTTGTGTGAGCGCACCAAGCCAGCATGGCAGCGAACTCTTCTCCGAAGGATATTGCTATCCTAACTGGGTCTCTGGACGACCTGGCGTGTATTATGATGGGTGTGCGAGAGCGTGTGATCCGCATGGCCGCAAGGATTAGTGATACGCCGGTTGACGAGGCGCTCGAGGTGTTGGTTCGTAAGCGAATCCAGACCATCACGCCAGTAGACACTCTCCGTGTTCCCGCGGTAACACACCGCGAGTCTCCCGTATATTCTTCCCCACCTGTACCGCCTACCGCAGCAGCAACTCCGACCAGGGGAAAGGTCCCCTTCTTTCAGAATGAGATGAAGATTTCCAGGCTGGATGCGATGCGCACGTGGGACCCTGCCGTTCACTGCCACGCTAGAAAGCGCATGGGGTTCTGTGGGAAGAAACAGGTCAAGAGCGATGACGCGGGTGACGTCTCGTCACCGAGTCGCCTGTGCAAGCAATGCGGTGGTATCTACGCGAAATACAAGGCCCAGATATCAAGCGGATGGCGTGGATTTGTAACAGATCCCTTCTTGCGGGACACAAACTCCAAAGAGTACGACTCCGTGAAGAAGACCGCAGAAGGAAACACGTACGTCACAAAAGAAGGCATCCGCGTGATGTGCAAGTGGAAGCACGCAAAATACTACTGGGCGTATTACGACGAATCAACGGGAATGGTATACTACGACAACCGCACGGGAACCGCAATCAAAAAACTCCCCGTAGACTGGGACAGGGGTCATCCAAATGACCAGTCGGACCCCATTACATCTTGCTCGCCGGACGAAATCATAGACCTTCGCGAACATCTAAGCGCGAAGGGGTGGGTTACAGAAGAGTAAACGACCTCTCGTGTTATAACAGATACAAGAGTCAGAATGGATCCTTTTGGGGGAGATCCCGGTGACGTATTTGAGAGATTATTTTCATCACTGCGGGGGGGGAATCACGGTCTTAACACGCCCGTTCCTATGAGGACACCCATGTGCCATCCTATGTACGTACCGGTTTCACACACCAGGCAAATACTCACACTCGCAGATTTTATAAACAACCGCACGAATCTTCTCCAAAGGATGACTGTGCGTGTATCGCCGATGGGTGACCCCCTGGGTAACCCGCTTGGTAACATACTTCGCCAGTCTATGGAGGATATGGGGGGCACTAAAAAGATTGCTTCAGAAGATTTTTTACATTCCATAAGCAATTTGGCTGGGTGCGATACATCCGACGAAGACGAATGCCCAATCTGTATGGATTCCTACTGTAAGGAAAATACAGCAAAAAAACTGGAATGTGGGCATACGTTTCACAAAGACTGTATTGTAGAATGGTTCCGTGGGGATTATAGGTGTCCGGTTTGCAGGCACGAGTATCCACACACTGAGATATCACTTGTGAATCTGTCAGAGGGTGAAACCGAGGAAGACAACGAAGACATGGGCGAAGACATGGGCGTAGAAACGGGTGAGGATACGGGTGAGGATACGGATGATAGCGAAGTACAGCCAGGTGTATTTAGTTTTAATACGTATACGCGAGCGATTGAGCACGAGATACGAAACGTCCTGAACAATACCTATCAGGATGAACTCAACGAGCAGAGGATGATCCAGCAGGCCATCCTAGATAGCATCCAGAACGAAACATCAGCGCAAGCAGCGCATGATATATCAGGCTCGGATAATGGAGATGCGTAGATAGTTATGTGTACCTCAACCTCAACGTCCACATCTTCCAATGTATTTACGAAAGAAGACACAATACGGTATCCGTATTATCTCTTTATGAATGCTCATACCATACCATACCTACAACGACATTCAGTTTTGGCGAGCACGTGTAACTTTAAAGGGGACCACATCGTATCGATAGCGGAGTTCTACGGATACCTTGGCGACATACGTGAAATGACCCGAACAAATCAACTCGGAATTCTCCCACGCGGTATCCCACCGTATGCAAAATGGCTGTACTTCCAGAACCAGCGAACGCGATGGGCATTCAAAAAACTTCTACATCTATATCGCGTACATACGGCACCGAACAAGATAGGGAACACAGAATGCCTGGAATGTGAACCGATCCAATACAATCCACACAAATCACCCCGCCGGATATTATCCCTCTGGGATGGGCACAGTAATCGGATGTATATGTTTCGGTTAAACGATATACTGGGTATATTCAGGGCGCAGATACTCGAGGATGAAATCCACCACCCTCGGAATCCATATACGAACCTACCGTTTACAATCCAGCAGATACGGGTGATACACGAGTTCTTATACGCAAATATGGACAGACTCACTCCAGAAGATTCACCGATCCTAACATACACCCGATGGCGGTCTGTTCATATCACGTACAACCATACCAACCAGTCACCACGACAACGCGCGCATTTTCAATTGGAATCGGAACCGACACCAGGTGGACCAACGCCGCTGATAGCATCGCTGTTATTGGATAAAATGCTAATGACAAAACACATATGGGATGACAAAAAGCAGTACGCAGATGAGTTGAAGAACGAATGTCTCGCGCAACTGAGACACGAATCTGTCTCCGACATACCACCCGTGCCCAAGACCAAGCTAGGCCTTTATATACACAACACAATCCAATACAGTTCCTCACCAGGAGATACCTTCCATGAATGGGGAGATTCCAACCGGGTATACCACAGGGTTATACCCCGAGAAAATAGAACCAGTGATGGATAGCAATGTCAGTGAATGAGATACTACCCAATATGTGGCTCGGCGATAAGACTGCGTCTCAGAGTGGAGAGTTTCTAGAAAGGATGAATATTGGTATGGTTGTAAACTGTACAAAGGATATCCCATTCTGTAAAAATCTTCAAAGGAAATGTCAAAAGGTAAGGCTTCCGGTAGATGACAACCTACGACCTGAAGAAATCCACACGATGACACGGTGGTCACCCGGTGTGGTTCGTCAGATATGGACAACGTATTCACAAGGAACACCAGTATTCATACATTGTTATGCGGGTGTACAGCGGTCGGCATCTATAACCGCGATGTTCTTGATTTTTTATCAACGGTGTACAACCGACGAGGCAATCCGCAGGATCCGCAACCGCCGACCAATCGCGTTTCAACCCGGAATCAACTTTGAATCTTCCATACGGGCGTTTGAAGACCACCTGAATAGCACACTCAGGGAACATACTAAGTAGATGAATACGTATATTATGTAATATGCCATATCAAGTTTCCGATGCACGTTCTCCAGAGAAAACACCGGGCAGTTCTATCCATAAGGTGATCCAGATACCCGAGTCATTTGATACGTGGGCTGGACTGATAGACCAAACGGACCTCACGTATATTCAAAAACACGCAATCAAGACGCGGGTATTGAGCGTTGTCATGCGTCTCCGGTCTCGTCTCCGTCGCTTATCGGTCGCGTTCACGTGTCTTCGCACTACAACCACGGTAGGGAGCCTCCTTGTTCCATCTATCCTCACACTCCAGTCTCCGGCACAGCCCATCACAACACCCGAGAATGGATTTAGCGCCTACTGGGCAATCTGGGGCATTGGTCTGATAGTAAGCATTAGCAACGCATTCGTATCCCTGTTTCGTGTGGATAAGAACTATTACACGATTGGCAACCTGATTGAAAAGATCGAGAGCGAGGCGTGGCTATTCTTAACACAGAGCGGACCATACTCACCCAATGGTGATGAAGAAGAGGGCAGGAATAGTATCCTTCCAGATAACACGACCGCAACCGGTCATCGAGATACGTTTAACTTCTTCATTGAGAAATGCGAGATATTGTTCAATAAGGCAATTCGCAGCGAATACGCGACTGGATTTAAGCAAAACGGCGCACACACGACGGGGGCATCATCTACGGCCGGAATAGGCACCGGTCATAATCGGAGAGAACTGCTTCGGGAAGCACCGTCAGAAATGGTAGAAGCCCTCTATGGAAAAGGAGGATACACAAACCCGCGGGATACAATGCCGCCACAGATTGTTCCCAATCCAGTAGATGATACAGGAAGACCTTCTACAGGCGAGCCTAGCAGTCCTCGGGGTGGGCATCCTATCCGTGGTGTACATCGCCCCGATGTTCAATACCACGAAACCGCATCAGACAGCACAGAAGAAGACAGCGCTCGAGGGAATGGATAACCCTGAACGTGAGCCGAAACGCGAAGACTGGTGTTCTAGGTCGCGAGATGTAGACGGGTATACGTCAAACCACGCAACGGGTATATGTATGGACGCAACCGGGAAGGGGAACAAGCGTGATTACTGCCGCATGGTATCTTGGGGAGAAGATACGTTCTTGGCGTGTGACCTGGGGTCGCGCGGGGGGTATTCGTATTGGTTCAGGAGTATTACCAGCCAAGACGGTCTTCCATCGTTAGAAGTACCCTACTCGAAATCGTTTGGTGGTTCGCGTGTGGATTCTTACTGTGGCGTTGTACCCCCTACATCACTTGAGCCAGCCACGGCAAAATGTATCACGGTCAAGGGTGCTGGGTTCGGTTCGGTTCCCAAGACAGACCCAGACCCTCCAGACGCAGCACGCACGCGTCTTATCACCTACGAGTCTATGGTTAACTGGTTCCCACTAGTGTATCCAGCGGATACCAAGTCGGTGGGTGCCTTCCCGGGGAGAATCGGCGACCTTGCGATCCGGGCTGTTCCAGAAACAACCCTCCCCGAGTCATACCCAGACAGGCGTGGTGTTCGCATCTGGAGGGGTTCTCCCCGTCTGATGCCGGCTGGTGGGAGCCTTCCCATTAATGAATCCGCGTGCATCTCACTGATGGTAAAACCAAGCTCACAAGACGATGCCACATCAGAGCAGATTATCCTCTATGCCGCAGACGGACCGTATATAAACGAGTGTAGCATTGTATATAATCCGACGAGTGAAACAATGGGCCTCCGAATATATGATGGTAAATCACTTACGATGCGGATTCAAGCAGATGGTATTAAGAAGGATACGTGGAATCACGTACTCTTCCAGTACAGGAATGGGTTCTGGGAGTCGTGGACGATGACCCGGTTGTCACACAAGAAGGCGGGTAGTCGCCATCCGTTTACGCGACGCGGACAACAGATGATCGGACATTCTCCGAGTGGTCATACCGCAAGTCATTTTAGCGGTTCGATTGCGGACCTCCGATTCTACCGTAATCCGATACCGAAGATTCAGATACAGGGGATACACGATGATTTTATGATTCTCCAGGCACGACCAACTCTATAGTTCCGTGACCGGTACGTGTTTGTCGGTGGATACCTTATCCTCCTCGCGAATATACGACAAAATGTGTGACTTAATACGCTTTTTACACTGTGTGCTGGGTTCTTGCTTCAGGGACAGGTAGGCGTGTTTACAGCCAACTGCTGTGGATGCCAGGTGGAACCATTTCACATCACAGTCATTCTCTGGGGCAATCTCAATCACCCTGCACCTGTTATGGTCTACCAAGAGGGTGCACGCCCAGTCGTCACCCGATGACGTACCAATGACGTAGGATGCATTCCTGTAATCACCGGCCGTAGCGTCCGATGCTTCGATTAGCCGGAGATTCGTGTGCTTTTCAAGCTTGGAACGGGCACACTTCATCCACTTTGCGTCCCCCACCAGAATAGCACACGGTTGTACTGGTGATTTCGGACGCGCCTGTGTTCGGGAGTCAATCTCGCCGAGTATATCCGTGATGCACCCATCGTTACCTACGGGTGTGGTACTATGCAGCAGGCGGTTGTAAGAGCGTAATACACGTGGGTCATACCCAAGGAATGCGGTAAAACTGTTCTCTGTAACCACTAGCGTGGATTCTCCACCGCGGATATACCCACTGGGTATCTGCACCATCTCAAACGAGAGGTCTGACTTGTTAAAAAGACGATTCAGAACGGAGTCTCTTTCATCACATCCATTGGGTACGATAATCTTAAGAGACCGAGACTGTTTATGATGGTGATTGTATTGGTATGCGGTTGCCAGTATGCCAACGAGCGACTGGATTGAGGTGTTCGGGGCTCCTGCGATTATCCCATCGTGTGTATTCTTATGATCAACGCACAGGTTTCCAGACTGCGAACGAATACCAGACCCCGTGTACTCTAGACCCGTTCCACTGGGAATGTGAACCCAGCTGTCCTTGTAAAATAGAGAGTCGTTTCCATTTACGATGGAAGTTGGTGTGCCGATAACGACATTCCTGTCCGATATGTCATCTAGAATCCAGGATGCACCCCCCTTTCGGGTTGTGTATTTGTTCGTCATATTGATGAGTGTCTTATTCTCGGTATACCCAGTCTCGCTAGAAATCGGATGGATAAATATGTCACCGGATACATCTGTTTCGGAACACGTCCATACAACCTCTCGTGTATCTACGGGATTCTTGAAGAAAGAACCACTCGGGGGAGGTTTTTGACACGGAATTGACATTGGCGTTTTGTTAATAAATATCGGAGACGTTCCCGTTGGGACCCACGTGTGTATCGCATTGGATGGGTTTACGATTCGGAGCTTACGCTGGGAGGCAATCTCTGCAGCGATACCAAATGCGTGCATCGTATGTGTATGAATGCGAGTGAGTATGCTATCCTTGGGAATAGGTCTCTTTTTGGTTCTGTAAAAGCACCCATATACAACTTCTGCACCCCCTCTCTGGAACAACTCGGGCTTGGGGTCTGGAACATCTGGGATAATCAGTGGGTTTAGCAATCCGAACACATTGGTAGGCATCCGTGAATACAAAGCGGGAAAGGCAGCACTACGACACGTGATATCCGACCGCGTAACGAAGACGACAGAGTGTTTTGGAAAGTGTGCATGTGCGTAATCAAAGACTGTATCCATCGTGCACACTGGGTCTTTTTCCCGGTGAACCACGCGCGTGAGTTTTACAGAGACATTGTCTGGTTTTGTGAATCTGTCTGATGTAACAAAATCCTCGTTTCCGAACAACGCAATTTCATCAAACAGAGATGGTTTTGCCCGAATCATCTGGTTTAGGGCAATAATGCTATTCCTTCTTTGTACGTAGTCCTTTTGTTTGATGATAGAAGACACCCACGCGGTGTATGGATATGTATTCTCAAGTATTGTCTTTGTAATAGAAACAACCTCAGTACCATACGTACACTTCTTGGGGTCTGTGGTGGCGCTATCCCACGGAACAAGCACGCTTGTGTAACCAATGTCGGTTGCAATGAGCTGTACGAATGCTTCAATGTCACGTTCCGGGTCTGTGATATCATTGTCTGAAGCATACGTACTGTTGATGAGTGGAATCTTGCCATTTATCTGGTTGTTTATGTCAAGACCACTCAGGGTATAAACCGCGATAAGATTCTCAAGATTTGCAACACGAAGATATTCCTTGAGTTTTTCTTGTGTAAACTGCTTGATGATCAAGACAGACTTTCCCATGTCATCACTTGACAGATGCGCGTCTATGTAGATTTTGGGAGCGTGCCGAAAGGATACCCTTGATGTAATGTTCTGTGGAAACTCGTATGTCCCATCAATCACAAGGGCTGGGTGTTTACGCAGAATAAGACTTGAAGATGCCATCTATAAGATGGTATGTTCGGGTTGTATTAGATTAAACGATCGTGATTCAACCGGTCTCTTGAGTTGCCTCTTTACTATAATCAACGTCCATCTCACGCATATTCTTTCCCGTGATGGAGACTACGTTCAGATATGTTAGCATCCCGATATTCATAAGCATAACCACAATGTTTAGACCCGTAAGAAACTCCATTGAAATACCCCTATGATCTGTACGTAGGGCTGGTTTAAGTTCACATAAACAGCCGAAGAATCTTATGGATTGCCTTCCGACATTGAAAGCAGCGATTGTCTGAAGATGCGCGAACCGAACACGTCTCACAGTAACAATGCCCACATGGGTCGAGCGTATATCTGATAGGAGATTCCATGCATATTTTACAGATGACACTTGTTCCATCACCATGACCACTGGTTTGTACAACGAGTGTTCGTACGATGGGTCGGATATTGTGTACCTGCTCAACCAGTTTTCTGTGCTCAACCAGCTTGGAGTGGGCATCTTGTTGGATAAGCTTATCCACAAGCATTTCTCGGAGATTTGAGAAGAAGACGTGCTGGCCCTCTGGCAGCCTACCAGCTGTATACGCCCCGATTTCATTTAAATCATTTGCGAGTCTTTCAATCCGCGTATTATAGTCTGTTATCATCTCTTCAGTCTGTTTCAGGTCTGTTTCGAGGGATGTTATGCGAGAGAGCTTATCATCCAGAGATTCTATTAAGATACGAACCGACCTGGATACATCCGGTAGATTGATACCAGTCTCTGATTGGATTTGTTGGATTACACGTGTATTACTGGGTGATTCTGTATTATTTTCCGATACATCAAGCGAGCTTGAACGGATACGGTCTGCAGCACGAGAAAGAACCTCTCCGGGTGACCAGAACTCTTGAAAAATGTCCTGGTATGTTTCCTCAGGAATCTTTAGTTGTTCCAGAATGTTATGTGAAATCGCACCAATGTGATTCCTCCGGAGAGTCCGCTGGATGTGATTTGCCATACCTACCCCCTCGGAAGAATTGACGCCGAGATGGGTGCTATATATGGAATCACACACAACAAAGAAACACGATGCCTTACGCACTTCGCTCTACTGTGAACTCTGACGAGCTTGAGATTGCCGAGATTCTTATGAGTCTTAGCAAGCCGGCGACCCGATCATCTTATGATTCCGATTCTGATTCAGAGTATGTCCCCGACGCGGATGATGAGATGGACGTGGTATCGGTAAGTGATGATGACGACGAGGAGTATGTTCCTGTCGATGCTGACGAGGAGTATGTTCCTGCCGATGACGACGAGGAGTATGTTCCTGCCGATGCTGACGAGGAGTATGTTCCTGCCGATGACGACGAGGAGTATGTTCCTGCCGATGCTGACGAGGATGCTGCCGATGCTGACGAGGAGTATGTTCCTGCCGATGCTGACGAGGATGCTGACGATGACGACGAGGAGTATGTTCCTGCCGATGATGACGAGGATGCTGACGGTGATGACGAGGAGGTGGCTGATGTCGACGAGGATAGCGACGAGATCAGGAAGGCGATTGTTCGCCAGGCGTGCTCCTCCATCTCACGCGGTATCGCAATCCCGCGTCCCTTCTGGAGGCTCATCAGCCTCACAAAGAACAACCGGGTATCTGTGCAGTTTAAGAAGTGGATGCTTGGCATCCCACCCGTAAAGTCTATCTATGCCTCCTTTGCTAGTTTGCACTGATTCATTCATCATCAATCAGGGTGTCGGAATCACCCGCAATAAATGTCTCTGATGCATTCTGGATTTCATCGCCCGAATAATGTTTTTTAATATTCCCAAGTTTCCCAGAATAGACCGTGATGCCAACCGGCCGGTTTAGCCTGACGTTCTCGCCCTCTTTCACGGGAGTCATTGTTTCAACAACCCCACACATAACCCGGATGTGCACACCGGGTGTACCGGGAAAGGGTGCCCACAACTTTTGCGAACGGATCCGCGCATTGTACCCGGCAGGAACATTCGTTTCAGGAGGAAGCTGAACCGAGTCATCAGAAAACAATATCCCGGTCGTGACTGGATTGGGGAATACGTACATCACAACCAGTGCTGTGTGGTTTTCACCCAAATCCTTTATGTATTTACCATCGCGCACACATGGGTCATATACCTCGTCATCGGATGCCTTTTTTTGTGAAATATCCTTTGTTAGACAAATATCTTCCTCTGCGAACTCGTATTCATTCATGAGGTTCTGGAGAGTGTTGGTCGTCGGTTCTACGCCAGATGTTGTATCATCGCCTTCATCGGGGGATGCGTCGTCCTTCTCAGGTTCAGCATCATCTCCACCAACACCCAATGTACTCATAATCGTATCAAGCGTGCTTGTTGTATCCTTACCATCGTCATCGTCGCCCTCGTCGCCCTCGTCTTCGCCTTCTTCGTCACCATCCTCGTCTTCGCCTTCTTCGTCACCATCCTCGTCTTCGCCTTCTTCGTCACCATCCTCGTCTTCGCCTTCTTCGTCATCGTCATCGTCGCCCTCATCGCCCTCGTCTTCCTCGTCGCCCTCGTCGCCCTCGTCGCCCTCATCGCCCTCGTCTTCCTCGTCTTCCTCTTCGTCTCCAACCACGAGTTCTGTATCGTCGGCATCTCCCCCAATGATGTCAGCATCATCAACACCGGGTACCTCCTCAGCAACAGTACTGTCTGTATCACCAGCCGTATCCGAACCCATACCTGTGCCTAACCCAACCGTTTCGAGAATGCTTGGAGAAGAAGAATCACCTACACCCATCAGCGACTGTGCCTGCTCCAAGAGGGTTGGTGCCTCGTCATCTCTACCCCTGCCAACGTGTGGATAATGAGAATGAGAGTGAAAATTTCTACGCCGTGTACGGCGACGACCGGGTGTATCTCTACTACGACGACGAGTTCCCCTTGATTTCATTATGGGCATCTTCTACTATTCTCTAAACTTTTCAGAGGTCATTGATATCTGCGTCTTCTAAGCCACGCTCGTTTTCGTATTCAAACACGATAGCATCATCTGAATCATAATCTGCATCTACGACATCCGTACTGCTGACCAGACCAGATACCAGGCTAAGTTCTCGCTTCATCTCAGGAGGAATCCGACCCTCTCTCAGCAGGATGCGCACGTGCTCGTCATAATACCGGTGTATCACATCAACCTTTGGTTTTTCACACGCCGATGGTTCAAATGGTCGGCCACACGCAATCACATATGAACCCTCAAAGAATGGAACCCTCCGTTTCCTAAGAATCCCACGAATCCTACCGAGAACCTTCCGAACATTCGCCCCGTCGTTATCACAAACAACCAGATTTACCCACCCGCTTCCGAGGCGTTTCAGAACAATCCCATACAGCTGGTCATTATCTGGATGCATAATCCGACCGGGTCCAGCAGGAGTTTTAGACTTTCGTTTCTTGTATCCCTTTCCACCCTTTGTATTTTTAGGCATTCTTCCCTTACTAAGGTCTTGAAATCACAAATGTACGTTCCTTAGTTGTACGATGCTCAGTGTTCAATTTTGTATTTGCGTCTAACCGGTATGACCACGCGTAAGCAACCACAAGTGTTAGCGCGGTTCCAACCAACCCAACCAGCAGCATATCGGTAAATCCCATTCCAAAAATCTTAAAAGAATCTCCAATCCCACCACCGTCGTGTGTGGGCGCCGTGCTACACTCTGCGATGCGTGTTTGTACATCCATAGGGCATCGCATCGTTGAGTACGCGATACCTCCCGGAAGAAGGGGATGCTTTCTAAAAATACTGTTGTATATCTCAACGATTGCGTCGTGGATCGTTACGGGCATCGCATAGTACCAGGTCATCAGAAGGGCAATGGGCGTAAGTGACATAAACAAGGCGACGTAGATTCCACCCCCCACGCTGTCTGTGGTGCTCCCCGATCCCTGACTGGTTCCAAGGGTGTTACCCATGTGAAAAATATAAAACAGATACAACAAGCCCATCCACCGAAGATTCATCGTACCAGACCCACCCGCAAATGAATCCGAAACCGAAAAGTTATTCGTGAGCAATACTGATATTAACGGATATATTGGGAGAATCGTAAGAGGAACAATCACTGCAAGGAGCACCATAAGCCCAATCATCTTCAGCATAAGATTGTAGTAGTGTGGTCGGTCTCGTTGGTAGAATAGCACTTCGGGTATATTTTCTGTAAACAGAAGGCTGTATGACCGCTTCATAAGGTCGGGCGATACAAGGGTTGTATTTCCTTCCATACTACTCATAAACGGATTTGCTATGTCACATCTTTAGACGACTGCGCAGATCACACAACCAGTCCATAGCATCCATCTCTTCTTCTTTTGAACACGGAACGTGTACCTTGAGGATATCCTTTTCGAGTAGCTTGTGACGGATGTCCGCAGCATCCAGTGGGTTAATATCCATCTCCATGATGAAATCATTCACAGCATCTCGGATCGTCTTCCGCAGCATCTCGTATACAATCTTTACACCGATGCGCCTGGCGTCTAGTGGATTTATCGTGTTCATAATGAACTGTAGTAACACACCCGTAACATCCCATAGAACGACCTCAATTACACGCGGCCTAAGCCAGTCACCACGGTATTTGATAGAAGATGGCAAATCATAACCCACCCCCATTCCGCGTATTACCCAATCGTATACAACAACCCTTTATGCCCACTGTCCACCAAGGACAATATCGTACATTCTATACGATGTATTCTCGGGAAGACATACGCATCCGATCCCATTCATCGCGCCAGGTAGACCTATCGGTCATGTACCTTCCCAACCAGACATCTCATAACACACCCTTGCTGATGGCGTTTACAAACGATAATCTTCTGGTGACGCGCGGGTGTAGCTGTGCTTCGCGGGTCGTTGGACCGGACGAGGTCATCACCGTTCATCTCATCAACCATACTCCAAACGATGCTCAACTGCACCGCGGAGAGGCCGTTTGCAATCTCATACCATACCGAGGATGAGGGAGGTAGCATCATCTTAACCTGTGCATCGTGTAGACATAGAAGATGAGTGATGTATACCCCGATGATTCCGTGAGCCAAACGGGTAACATAGAGGAGCGAAACCAACGATACAGCCGTGATTTATCGGGGGACGAAGCGCATATTTCCCAGCCGCGAAGCGATGCCCGTATGCCATCGCAGGAAGAAGAGGCCCATATTGCAGAGCGTGTCAGAACAAACGTTCGTGAGTATCTCCAGATTGAAGACAAGATGCGCCGTCTTCTTGCGGCGACTCGCTCGGTCCGCAAACAAAAAAAGGAACTTCAGAACAAGATACTCGGGGACATGCGCTCCCTAGACGTAGAGAACCTGGATCTAAAGAAGGGGAAGCTGGTTGCCAAGCGTTCTACCCCAAAGGTACCCCTGACAAAGGCATCCATTACATCGGTTCTTTCAAAGAACTTTACCGACCAGGAGTTTATTACTCGTATTACGACACTCCTATACGAAGAGCGAGATCGTGCTGAAAAGGTGTCTCTAACTCACTACGTAAAACGAGGGGATAAATAATCAGAGTAAACCCAGATGGCAGCAACCACAAAGGACACCGATGCAAGTTTTTTACGGGAATATCTTCGGAATATGATTGCGTCGTACACCCCGTTCGCAGAGGGTATGGATGCCGTGGAGGCAACCAAGCTTACAATCCCGCTGGTAGGAACCGGTCAGGGTATCTATACGGGAAACCCTGGGACAGACGCCTTTATGCGTTCTTTCTTTGAAGAAACCCCAAACCCAGTAGTGCGCGCGGCTGGTGATCGCTACAAGGAGATCGCACCGACCGAGGACGGGCATCCGATTACGGGAGAGGGTTCTACGCAGCCAGTTGTATGGGTAGTCGTGCCATTCCAGTCTTCACCTGGTGATGGTCGCACCGAGCAGCGCGAGACATTCATCGAGCACATGAAGGGGCTCCGTGAATATCTTTCAACAAAGAGCATTTCACTTCGTGTTAGGTTTGCCGAGCAGGCATTTACGGGATTTCGCAGGTCTCGTGGGCAGCACCCTATCGCAGAAAGGAATCTCCCCACGAGAGAAGAACTTTCCACCCCAAAGTTTAACCGTGGTGCAATACTCAACTCGGCCATATCAACCATCACGAACGGACAGATTGTATTCACCCACGACGTAGACCTTGTTCCAATTCAGGATGATGCGGTGTCTTCGTACGAAGCATACGAGAGGATGATACCGGATAACACAGTGTTACACCTGGCCGGTGGATGGGACCGGTATAATCCCGATGGAACACTCCGATTTACATCGTATTTGGGTGGTATTGCGGGTATGACGCCGGTTGGTTGGAGAAGCATCAACGGATATCCGAATGATTTCTTCGGATGGGGCGGAGAAGACGATGAGCTGCGAAACCGAATCAACGAAACGGGTGCGACCGTTAACGACGAGTATTACGATTCGCGAAGATTCAAGCTGAAGGACCTGGAAGACCTCACGATGACAGATAAGCTTAAGCAGGTACAGTCAAAGGAGGCGACGTACAACGTGGTCAAGAACGAGATTATCAAGTTTCATCGAGATAAGGGAAAACTCGGTGCGAACGGACTGGGTGATATCCAGAAAACAACACGTATTATTTCGTGGAATCCGCACGCAGACCATTCGTGGATTGATACAGTTCTCGTCGCGGTTCTTCCTAGCGCATATCCGACGTTACCACCATCCACCTACAAGGATATTACTGAGGAGAACCTGTTCGGACCGAAATCAAACGCATCGTATCGGGCACTCGCGAAGTATGGATCATTGGTTGGCGTAGGGTATAACTGGGGTGTGGGTGATACTACAGAGGAAATGGCAGATTATGATGCGATACGCGCAACAGAAACCATCTACGGGCCCGGGATGCGCTCTGACCATCGCTCTGTGCGCGGATGGAGATTACGTCTCAAGGGTCTGCGCGATGCGCGTGGAAACACAGACCGTGTTCAGTCCGACGGAAAGCGCGTATCACTCCACGACCAGCTCTGGATGGACCCAACGGGTGCGTTCTCTATCAGCTACCCCGAGACCGCAGACGCGATGGCGTCTATCCTGGCATCCATGGTTCCGGGGGGTTCTTCTATCATAGATATGACCGCGTGTGTTGGTGGAAACTCTTCGTATTTTTCATACTACTTCCGGAATGTTATGGCGATTGAGATTGCTCCCCACCGCCAACAAATATTAGAGCACAATCTCCGACTCCTTCATCCCGGTAACGAAGAACAGGTTGTATCCACGACTCTCGGTGCGGTTCTTTCTACGAATCAGAAACTGCGGCCTAAAATAAGCATCTTAACTGGCGACTCGCTTGAAATACTTACGCAGAATATATCATACAAAGACCTCGCGCGATCAGACCCACTTGGACACGTCCTGTTCCTTGACCCACCGTGGGGAGGCCCCAACTACATGTACCTACCGCGTCCCCTTCAGCTTGAGATGGTAACGCGCGGCGGTGGTGCCGTATCTGCGGCGGAGTTTCTCCGTCCGATACTGGAACGGATACGCCAGGAACAACACGTTCTCCCCCCGGGTAAAGGTATGCTTTCGGGCGTAAGTCACATCGGGATGAAGGTTCCGAACGAATACGATATCGCGGGGTTAAAGAGGATTCTTTCCAACTATAATGCCATCGCAACAGACCCGTTCCTCATTCCCGACCGGACACGCAAAAACAGGGTGTATTTCATCGTGATGACTCTTTTGTAGGCTTGTAAGGGACGAGATATCGTTTTGCCCATACAGAATACGCCTTCCTTGACGTATCATACGACACGATTGGTGCCGGATAAACTATTTTTCCGCTACCATCTCTGATAGGGGTATCACGGTCTTGTGATAGGATTTCATCGGGTTCTGCGTCTTTTAGTTCGGGTAAATATGTTCGTATATATGTCAAATCGGGGTCATTCTTGCGGGCCTGAATGTATGGGTTCATCGTACGCGTTGGCTGGTCGGTTGGGAGCACCGCCGCGATCTGTATCCAGTTCATAAAGTTCACCGACCTGTCGTAATCCGTCAACCACTTGGCGAAATGCTTCTCGCCGACCCGCCAGTCAATCATCAGGTTCTTGATAAGATAGTTCGCGACGACCATTCTCCCCCGGTTGTGGATGTATCCTTCTTGTCGCAGCTGGCACATTGCCGCATCTACCGCTGGTACGCCGGTCTTGCCCAGTTTCCAATGATTGATTCGTGTAGAGTCCCTATCCCACGGGATTCCCGTCGAGCGAGACCCAACACTCTGGATGCTTTCCCACGTACCCGGCCACGCATCCATCATATGATACGCATAGTCTCTCCAGACCAGCTGTCTCTGGAGTGCTGGCACCGCGCTGAACGCGTACCACGTTTCACGGGTGCTCACGCATCCAAAATGGTGATACGCCGACATCGTAGATGTCTTATAATCCAGCCGATGACGGTCCTTAGAGTATCGGCGGCGGATGCGCCGAGATGCTTTCCGTAGATGACGGAGGCCCTCGTGTCGTCCACCGCGCACGATCCGTCCCGGTGAGAGTCTTTCCCTCGGGAATGATTTTGTGATTACCACGATTGATTTTTGACCGACTACTCTGTTCTTGCTAAAGATACCATCTCGTGAGCTCCTCTGGCGGGTAATCCCTATGCTCTTTGGTGGAGTGATTCCTTTGGCACGAATTCCTTCATAAAATGGTGCAAACGTCTGGTACATCCCACCCGACGACTTGGTTCGGATAGACAGAGATTCTTCTGATAATACGTGCGTATCGTGGATACACAGCTGAACACCATCGGGCAGAGCCGACCGCATCGTTGATTCGCGCTTGGCTGCGTACGGTGTGTAGTCACGCGAGATGTGGACTCGTTGGGGGGAAGGAGTCAATCCATTCAGGGTACGAACGAGAGCACCGTTTGCATCAGATGATTCGTACAGAAAGGATAATGTACCCCCATATTCTCGTATCTGCGATTCCAGGTCTTGGAGAGATTCTATCATAAAAGCAATCGCGTTATCGCTTCGGTACGAGTTCTTGGACCCCACCTGTTTTTCGTGGAAGATGAACAGGCATTTTACGGACCCATTATTCTTGATAGCACACTCTACCGCGTGTCGTAGTCCTTGGTTGTCGTGCATACGAAGATCCCTCGTAAACACAAACACGTCTGTGACCGATTTTTGTTCATTACGTACCATCTATTCAGGCAAGAGGTACGATATGGATGGCATCGCCCTCGTGGATATCCTGATGTGCGAGAGGTGTCTTAAGGCAGATGGGAAGGTGTTCGTTCGTCAGTACACGACATGCACCAGGTGTTATATCACGAAATCTACGAAGGGTGCGGAGACACAGTGATGGTGCATACGGGATGGTTACCCGGTATCCCATTGAATAATCTTTTATTCTCAAAACGGGAGGGAGTGAAAAATGGACCCGTTTTCCCCGCATCTGTGTATAGACGGGAAGATGTCCGAAGACGAAGCAATCGCCGATATACCAAAGTTTCTTGAGCTGAAAAAAACGACGCCGAGCTGTGGAAAACTCACGGCAACCTCTCTTTCAAATCCCCACGAATCCAAGCACGGTGCGCCATATCCAAAATATCCCCCCCCGTACGAAACGCCGCATAATATTTTTCGGTCCGTTAAAAAACTACCGGGGCAAATCATACCGAAGATGTTTGCGCTAACTCACCTGGACGAGGTTATGCGCGAGATGCTTCTCGCGACGATATCCCTGGATGGACCGGGCAGGGAGAAACTCGTGGAAGAACTGGGTACTCTTTCGGAGATGCTAAAACCATCCATTGATAAGATTATGGGGACGTTTGGAAAATCAATGAAATCGGTCTTGATGGCGGTCCCGGGTCTGAACATTGTATACGCGATTTCAGACCTAACGGAGGCATTTAAAGAAGGAAACGAAGCCGGAGGCGAGATAACGGGTACGCTTAATGATTTTATTGACAAGGTCGATGGAATATACAAGCGAAGTGCTGGTTCCAATCGTCTCGTATCTTCGTTGTTTTATGGACTGATGGAGTTTCTAGACGAAACCGGACAGCCTGGTCTTAAAAAGGCGGCCGTAAAAAATGTCGGAAAACGCATTATGGGACCCGCCGGTGTGGTTCCGATGGATCCCGATATCACCGCCGCGGTTACATCAAGGGCATTTTCAAACAAGGTGATGCGCGACGGTCTCTTATCGATGTTATCCAAGGCCGAGGAGTCAGATGCTGTGGTTGGAGACCCACAGGTGAAATCTCTTTTGAAGAACCTTAAAACAGCCCTAAACGCGAATGAAGACTCTCCATTACCAGATAACGTCTTTGCCGGGGAGCAGCAGGAAATAAGGGGCCCAAAGGGCACTGGCAAACTCCACCTGTTACAGTCGTTTTATAAGGGTTTAAAAGACAAATACGACAAGCGTTCGAAGAAAACTACGTAAGGATATCATCGATTGCTTGTTTCATAATACTACCAATCTCTTCTTTTGGATTCCACGAACCCCACGCATCCTCTATATTTGTTATAGAATCACATACGATTTTGCGACAGGGATGGTTTGTGTACATCTGTGATATCCACTTGGGTCTGGTTAGTGAGGAAGGGTCATTTGGAATTTGTGACCCGTTCTGGAGGTGTTTTTGGTGGAACAAGGCAGATGCTTCAACATCATCAATATATCCTTCGTGATGGTGACCTTTAAAGAAATTGTATACCACGTAACGCACACACCGTGGGAAAGACGATGATGTATGTGTTGTCTTCGAGACCGCCTCTGAGAGATGACCCGCGTGCTCAAGGAGTGCTGCCATCAGGGAGGCGTGTGTCGTAAGTGTATCGCGGATGCTCATTGAAGATTCTTGTAGTTGCTTACCACAGATATATTAGATGCCTGGGCACGTAAAAGAACTGGTTCGTAGAATAGATTCCAAAGCAACTATGTCTACAAAACAACCAGAGCCAAAACCGGAGCCAAAACCGGAGCCAAAACCGGAGCCAAAACCGGAGCCAGAACAGGATTCAAAACCGGAGCCAGAACAGGATTCAAAACCGGAGTCAAGGATTACAAACGATGACAATCCACGCACAACCTCCAATCCTGTGGACAAAGCTGACGACAAGGTTGACTCGGAAGCCAGTATTTCAGATATAAACGGTGAGTTTGCTTCTAAGCAAACTCCGCGCGTAACATCGGTTATGGCAGACGGATTTGCCTTTATCCGGGACATTACTACAGAGTTTATTGAAGACACAACACATTCTGACAAAACACCCATCATCCTGCTTACAATCCGCCTAGCAGAATGGGCCGAGGATAGGCTGCGTGCTTTCTCTGGGATTGAAAAGAAACAGATGGTTCTGGACCTCTTGTTGTGGGCGGTTGAAAATCAGGAAGATATTCTGTACAATGTCCTTGGCGAAGATAAGGACGAGATCTACAGGCTTATACGAGATGTAATCCCTTCCGTGATCGATGTAGTGTGTGCTGCGTCTAGGGGTAAGTTGAAACTGAATCATATCAAGCAGGCAACCAAGACGTGTATGTCCCTCTGTTTCTGATAATAAGAACGCACCATCAGATAGAAGACAATGCCGAAAACGAGGGGGAACATGGATACATCCGTTTATCCTGACACTAAGATACCAAGAGCCGTGTTTCCAGACATACGAGGAGACTATGAACTCAATAACGTAATCGTGATGTTGAACATGGGAGAACACGATTCACATAAGCATTATGCGGCGATTGCAAAGATAAGGCAGCTTCATAAGTACGTGTTGTTCTATCGGTCGATCGGCGGCACGTGGTCTGTTGTAAACATGCGCGCGCTGAAGAAGAATCTGTTTGATTCACTTTCTATGCTTGACGATAGCCGCGCCTTACACCGTGTGATTGAAAAAGTAGTTGGTATCGCCCCCAAACAGAATACTACCCGCAAGAGAACACCCAAGAAGGGGCGCCGGCGAAGACGTCGTCGTACCTTAGGGCGTACCGCACGCCGGCGAAGAAGAACAGCTGCTACTAACTGAATCACTATCGTCGCTGCTATCACTGTCACCGTCACGTGGTAAGATAGTATCTAGAAGGCTATCCAGAGTAACACTCTTGGTATCCTCTGACGTATATACTACGCCCGTTTGTAGTTTTTCCAAGATGTTCCTTCCGGAGTCGCATTTGTTCAGGTCAGTTACGATTGCCCGCAGGAGCGCATTCCCTACGGCTAGGCTCACGTGGGTGGGGATGTGAACGTCCATTGTATGTGTGCGTATGATCGCCTGTCCAAACGAGGTGTCAATTTGATAGCATGAGTTCACGAGCAGCAAGAGAACAGGTGGGTGCGGCGATCCTGATACAGTTGTATTCTCATATCACGGGTGAAGCGGACGAGGATATTCAACATCCTTCTCAGTTATCGGGTAAAATCGTTACACGAGAGCAGATTGAACGCGTAGAATACGAGAGTCTTTCTAAACTCATTTGTGAACTGCGGAACGTTTATAGCGCATCTGGTTTGCGATGCCTTCGTTCTGATGCGGCAACGCGTAAGACACCGGTCTTAAACCTTCTGCGCCAGATAGCGAGGGCGAATGGGCTGGCGCTTGAAGCCAGCAGGAAGGCAAACGGGTATGCTCCCGATGGACGAAAACAGTTCCAATACTGGTATACGTTCAGTGCACTGGATGGGCTGGATAAAGTCCCTCGTATAGACACACACAATCCTCGTCTGATAAAACAACACGATACACCTGATGAACCCGATAAACCAGCCGTAATCTCGGGTACACTCGTCTTACCACCCGAGTCTAATTGACGTCTTACACTTCCCGTGTCACAATACACACTATTACTATGTACGGTTCCCCTACTTTCAATGCGATGGTAACGTCTTCATCACGCGAGAAGACAACAACCCCTCAGATTATGTCATTCTACGTTGATGTGTTGAAACGCCTAGAGGCAACCGGCTCTACCTCATATGTAACAGAGGAAGTCTTCCGTTCGATGCAACTCCCACCGTCAAATGTCGTAAACGTTTGTCTTGGTATTTACGCCCAAGGACTATTGTTTCTTGCAATGATGGCGGATGCAAATTTTGAACGATTTCTGCCGGAGGATGTTCGTGCCGTAAGAGACTTCCAAAAGAATCTATCCAACAAGATACAAACGGCAACAGACGGCACGATGGATGCCCGTGAGCTATCGTTCTACAAGAGGGACGTGGTTCCTCTTCTAGGACATACTTCTAGACAGCTACTCCTCTCCCCAGTATGAAGAAACCGAGGAGCCCAACCAACATACCCATGTGCCACCGGAACGACATGTGGCGATACACACGGAGCCAGTGTGTATTCTGCTCCTGTGTGCGTAGATGACGGATCATCCAGTCGGGCTTGGGCATCAGGATGTAGTAAAAGTACTGTGTGAGAAGCACGACCGCAACGAATGTGCAACCACTCGTCAGGGGCGACATCTTTTTACCGCCAAAAAGAGCCACCATCGTAACCACGACGATCCCGAGAATCGTTCCCTGCACATACAAAGACAGCCGCTGGTTTGCGATCCTATCCAGCGCGGCTATCTGCTCTGCGTTCAGCGTAGACCGGTACTCCCGGAAGACGGTATCCTGCTTGCTCACGAGAGCGGTAGCAATCGTACCACCAACCAGTGCTGCTCCAATCGCGCAGTTTGTAATACACACCATTTCTAATCCATTCGTTATATTTTTACAGATACACCATTAGATACAATGCTCAGTCTTTTTTTTGGTATCGTTGTTGTGATGATGCTCTTTCTAATCGTTCTTGTCGTAGCAAAAGAACAACAGCGTTCGGCACATCATGCCCGTCAAACACTTGCATACCCCGATGCCATACCACCACCGCCCCAAACAAGCATTGTAAACGGTGTAGATACAGCAACCATGTCGCCACACATTCACGATGAAGATACCGCCTTGCGGACCGCAATGGCTCAGCCAAGGGATTTTTCCAGCACGATTAATACACACAGTTTGTCAAAGGGAACATCTGGTCCGGACAGTGGGTACCCTGGATTTGAAACAAATCGCTCCAAGGTATTTGCGGATTCGTCTGCATCTGCCTAAATATATCCACCCGGTAGAAGATATGTCGTCTGAAAACGAGTCTTCGTCCTTAAAAGAAGAGGATTCGTCTCCTAAAATGTTATTTGAACCCGTTCTTGTCGTGGCACGGCTTGCACAGTTGTCAATGTATCCCATAGGGTCAAAGCTATACGTACGAGAGAACAGTATTCGTATCCAGTCCTATAGTTTTACGCAGCCACTCACCCGCTGGATGTCTGGGGACTCACGAGAGGACCTCACGTATCTCTACGAACCAGTCCGCCGGTTTTCACACCTCTACAGAACAAAGACAAGCAACACGCAACGGACTATCCTCCGCCCGATTGTTGAAAAGGCGATTCGTGGCCTCGAGAAACTCCGTAATACATATGGTACTCATCGTATTATAGACCACAGTCTCGCGTACTACCAGACATTCCTGGTACGCTGTGTCCGTCCTAATGAGCGCGTATTTACACACCGGAGTCCCTATCTTGAATCATCTGCTCCGATAATTACGGAGGTTCCGGCGATTGATATGGAAGACACAAACGATGGTGACAGTATAAACGAACGCGGCACGGATGACACACATAGCCAGGCATCGACACGGTCTAAAATGGACAAGTTATCGGGGGTGTGGGCATTGGATGATATCCGTATGCTTCGGACAATGCTTATTGAGACGGAGGAATCGTCCGGCGATGACCAGCGTAAATCTCGGACTGCAACTCTCAACTCGTTCTTGGATTCAAAGGACCTTGAGGTGCTAAAGGCATTTGATGATATTCACCGGCCGTAAAAATACGCTATCTTCCGTGATTCTGAAGTCCAACAGACTTCTCGATCTTGGTAATGTATTCGTAAAATATGCTGGATGTTATATCGGGCCACATTCTATCGGTGTAGAACCACTCACTGTATCCGGTCTGGTATGTACAAAATCCAGACGCCCTTCGAGTGCCACCGGTTCGTATGACACCGTCAAGGTCCTCTCGCAGCCACATCCTGGCTGGGTCCCCGCGGGCCTGTTGTATCTCCCGGCGACCGTCGTATCCAATCAGAAGTGTGACACGCATCGGTCTGGGTTGTTCCAGTGCTTCGGCTGGGTCATCGATGGGGTTGATTGGTATCCCAGTGAGGTATGTCTGAACAGTCTCTGATGGCTCTCCACACACACGTACCCTTGCAAGATTCAGTCTATCCAGCCACATCAACTCGGATACCCACCCCCGAAGGATCGCCAAGAGACTCCGTTGCTCCTTGGGGCTCCTCTTCTGTATGTTGTCGTAACTCATTACATAGATAACAAGGTTTCCAATGCGTCCATCTATAATCGCAGCACGAACACACTCCATAACACGAGAAGAACCGTAAAAATGCCCGTTATTAGGACCAACACCCATGTTCTTTCCCCAGCGCCGGTTCCCATCTGGTATGATTCCAACGGTCAAGAGTGTTTCCGTGGGACGTGTTCCTGTGTGATGATTTCTTGTAAATATCTGATACGCACACCGCATCATCTCGCGGAGAGAGGCATAACTCCAGATCACCACGTCCGGGATATCTTCGGGAAGGGAATGCATCGTTGTCACGAATAAAATCATCATCGCGACCTCACGAGGATGACGGTCCACTATCCAGTGTATCGCGGATGACAACCCGTGTTCGCTAATCTTGACCAGTAGTTGTGATATCGTATATGCGAGCATTGCCGCCCGACCACGATGACGGTCAAATCCAGCCAGATTACTCGCATCAATGATGCGAGGAGTTGTAGTCTGGTACATCCGTTGAACCCACGCCTCTTCTTCTGAGGATGGTTCCATAATAGGGTATTTTTACTACTGATGATGGGATACTTGAAACTACGCTACGTTCGTAACCACCATGTTAAAGGACTGGTTGCTCGTATTGAACGGTCCTAGGTCTGGGTTTTCAGATACGAACGACCCGCCGAGAACACCCACAAACATCCCAGTCACCACGTTTAAGAATGCTGCGATTCCTCCCATCTGTGTAATGTTTAGCTGGAGCAATATGCTCAGGATGGTCATGAACAACATTGGCATATTTCTAGAGTCACTTACGCCATTTTCTGCGGTGGTAATTCCATATCCGTACATAAATGATGACGGGAATATCATCGCATCCGGAACACTGAGCAGTATATATTTCTGAATCCAGGAAACCGCCTGATTGGAACTCTCGGGGATGAGACTGGATGGGATCCCCATGAAGACACTTAGATATTCGCGCAAGAGTGTCTCGCTGCTCTGGATACCCGGTATCAGAGAATACAAGAACGTGGAATCCGAAGGGCTTGACGTAGATGCTAATACTGGACGAACAATCCCGTACGCCACGAGTGACATTGCGGTATAGATTAAAAACATAACCGCCTGACCCTGAAGTCCAACAATTACACCACCCCACAAGAGCATCAACATATAGATGAGGGGAAGCTTGCTAAATGCGGAGGTCGCAAAATATGCAACACTCTTCACAAACGTAATACCACCTGAATCTACCATATACCTATCTACTATAGACACACAATCAGGTAGTTATTTTTTGTATCCTGCCGAACTGGATATTTTCGGAGAGTTCTGGTGTAATACCAGACCCCGCGACACGCCGCTGTATCTTAGGGGGGTCCGAAAGACGTGACAGAGTATTTATTAAGCGGTCTGTGTTGGACTCGAGTGACTCCATTCGGGATAAGAGCATCTTTACAGTCGGCGTCTCTTCCTTGGTATTTACTTGCTTGTGTAGTTTCTCAAACGTCCGCATTATATCAGCATTTTGTTCATTTTCTGTTTGAATATCTTTAAGTGTAGAATCGTTCTCGTTCAGACGACGAAGCATATCATCCATCGTATCCCCTTGGGTTTTTATATACGCCTCGTTTGTATTCACTCTTTCTTTGATGCTGTGCAGTTCTTGTGTTACACTTGTCACAGCGAGTGAGAGTTCCTTGTATGAATCTGCGAGGTTGTTGATTGTTATCTCTGGCTCAGAGGGTGGTTCAGGTTCGGCTGTAGATACAGGAGCGGGTACGGGATCAGGTCTGCGCGCGTTTCTTCCACTCACACGTGGTCGCGTGCTTGGGCGCCGAACGCGGAACGGGGTGACGATAAATGATGACATTCTGATACTATGTATTACCTTTCTATGCATTACGTGAACGTGTGAACAACACGTCTATAGCATTTCTACGGCGTGGTATAACTCGATCATATGCCATCGTTTTGCCGAGACCTTCTTGTATGACCTCTTCGTCTCGTGTTCGGGTTGCTTCCATACAACCGGGCCATATCGTGTCCGACCCTTTCCATATATCCAACCACCTTTTGTGCCCAGTATGGTTTCCACGAATGCTCCACCTCGTTTCGTGACTGGAATGGTGGTATTATTCTCAACCTCTTTTATTTGATAATCCACTTCGGATACGATGATTTTCCAGTCGGTGCCTGGTTTATCTTCTGCTACGTCATCCAAGGCAGTCTCCATCTCCGAGGTATAAGACACCTTAAAAAATGGTTCTAGCCCGCTATTGTACAACTCACGGATGCACGCATCTCCCGTCTCTGTAACCCGAAAGGATGCATTCTGTCGTGATGATTTGGGTGCGTCAAGTTCTTCGGCGTGACACGTGTCTCCGATACGGATTTCTGCGATGTTGGTGTTTTTTTTGGGAAGAAATCCCGCAAGTCCTCGCTTTGATAGATTTGATATAATCGTAGAATACGTCGAAGGACGACCAATACCCGCCTCCTTCAGGACCCTTACCATTCCTGACTCGGTGACACCCCTCCCTGCGTTTTCAGTTGACGCTCGTATCCACCCGCTGATTACTTCAACTGATTGTCCGGTAGATGTGTTCTTTATATCCTCTGGATATTTACTCGGTGGTGCGCATCCCGTTGCTGTCATCCAGTCAGACGACGCAGCATCAGTAGACCGCTCACACCGACGCTGCCACCCTCGTGTTAAGGAAATGCGCATCACCTCGCCAGCCCAGGCTGGATAATAGGACCCGACTGCGTGCTTCCACACGATACGATACACTCTTCGTTCGGTATCATCTAGGCCAGCAGTATCCTCTGGGTTGCGGATGGTTGACCCAGTTGGTCGGATTGCCTCGTGGGCATCCCCACTGGATGTAGTGGGTGAGTGTTTCCCCGTGGTATTCTTGTCGGATATGCCCAGTGCGGTCCTAAATGTGTCACTGATGTTCCTGCTGGTTGTCCTATGATATGTAATATACCCCTTTTCAAATAGTGATTGAAGCGTCTTCATAACAACCGAAGGAGACATCCCGGCTGCTCCCATCGCGGAGGCAGTATCTAGCGGTCTGGGTGGGTCACGCCGCATCGCGGATACGTTGACCGACGCAACCACCATATCCTCTGGGACATATTGTCGCAGCACATCCTTCGTAACCTCCGTTTCGAAACCTAGCGTCTCCGAGATGCGGAATACACCCAGATTGGTAATCAGTTCACCCCTTATCACAATATGCTTGCCCGCCAGGTCTTCCCGGTGATTGATATCCTTGAGAAGCACCGCAGCAGGTATGATGCATCTCCCCGCTGAAACACCCCCGCCGACGGTTTTCCATAAGAAGCGCGTGCCTGAATACCCGATGCGTCGGTCGATCAGCCGCCTTGCCTTCTGTGCACAAACCATCCCTTGATTCAGCCGCGTTCCATCAGGAAGGAGAGCCTCGCGCACTGCCCGGTTTACCGCACTAGGAGTCACTTCGTGAAATATAGCGCGCGGTGTCTTGGCTGGGTCTAGGCTAAGAACGTCGCAGACGTGCCACCCTATGCCTTCTCCTTCTCTGTCGGGGTCTGTGGCGATAACCACACCATCTGGGTTACGACTCTTGGCTTTCTTGAGTGTGGTAATAATACCCTTTTTACCCTTAATAGCCTCCCATTTCTCGGGTAGGTTCCCGGGGTGTTTTTTGGGGAGGTCTCTAAAATGGCCCATTGTTGCGATGACCTCGTATCCTTTCCCGAGGTATGACTGGATCTGACGCGTTTTATTGGGACTCTCAACGATTATCAACATTGGATGAAGCGGATGTGTATTCCTATCCACTAACGCTGGATACGACTAGGCCCTTCCAATCCTCACCGTACACGATCCGGAATACATCATGTATATGTGACGCTGTAACAACCGTATCTGGTATCTCGGTGCTGGGTATTCTTTCTAGGAGATTCTCAAGGTCCCTGTCATTATCTTGTGGGATAACCGAACGAGTTGCCCCTGCCCGCTTTGCCCCGGTTAGTTTCTGAGAGATGCCACCAACCTGAAGCACCGCGCCGTCAATATCCATCTCACCCGTGAGAGTGAGATTTCCAGGAACATCAAGGCCGCGCGCAAACGCAAACAGAGCGAGGCAGATCGCAGAACCAGCACTCGGCCCGTCTTTAGGGGTTGCCCCCTCTGGGAAGTGAATGTGCACACCATATTTGGGAAGGGGGATGTCTAGTGTTTCGTGAAGCCAGAGGCAAACGGTTCTTGCGATAGACACAGATTCTTTCATCACATCACCCAGGCTACCCGTCACCCGAACTGAGAAATCGCCCTGGTCCTTTGACCCGTAATCCTTGCTCACTCGTATGGGAAGCACACCCCCCACGCCACTCCCGGTCGCGAACATCCCGTACACGCGCGTGTGTGATGGGTGTGGGTGGTTATCAACCACCGAAAGGTTGATGCGATTCCGACCACGAAGCACCTTGTTCTCTATAAACTCAAGGGTGATATCGGTTGGATGATTCTCAGCGTCCATGCTGTGGTTACCAGCGTGTATCGTGCGAAGATTTACTTCTCGGAATGTATCCTGAAGTATCTCGCGAATCTTACGGAGGCCCGCCTCGTTAGTATACCGATGAATGACTTCTCGAATGACACCATCGTGGATACGAAACGCGCCGGGTATATCCTCGCCAATCGGCATCCGGAGGTCTTGCGCAATCTCAGGTAGTGTATGGTGTCGGATAACCTGAAGCTTCTCATGGGTTGTTAATGCCGAAAAACGAACCCGATGGATGCGATCCAGCAGGATTGGGTCAATCTTTGACGGATCATTGTAAGAGAATACGAACAACACACGAGACATATCCAGTTTGACACCCGCAAAGTATCGATCCTGAAACTCCTCGTTCTGTGCTGGGTCTGTAAGATGGGTCAGGATGCTAATGATTTCTCTCCCGCTCTCTGTTTGGGAGACCTTATCCAGTTCATCCACGTAGATGATCGGATTCATACACTCACATTCCATCAGGATGCGAACAACATCTCCCCACTGTGAACTCTGATAGGTATAGTTATGACCAACCAGCGTGCTCCCAGTGGTGGCTGTTCCAAGTGCAATCATGCGGAATGGCCTGGGTGTACCGCTTTTGTCTTTTAGGATATTCGCAAGACCTTCTCTGGCAAATGTCGTCTTTCCGATACCCGGGGGACCCTCGAATCCAAGGCAATATCCGGAATCCTTACCGACCATCCACTGTCCAATGATCCGCATCACGTGGTCCTTCGCGTCCTCTTGGAACCTTACACAGCGGTCCAGAACCCCACGGGTGCCAGCAAGTGCCTCTGATAACTTTAAACGATGCGAATACCATCGGTTCAATATATCTCCAACACGTGAACATTTCTGATTCTCAGGGAAGACTCCCCCTCTCGATGTTATATGAGCATACACGTTCGCAGCATCAATCGTAGAACATTTCATTAACTGACGGTGAAACGTTGTCGGCGTAACAGAACCAGTCATATCCATCCCAAGGTCTCTTGCGATGTCGGCAAGAACATCTGTGTCGTGAATACTCCTGAGTGACTGTAAAACAACACTATCCGACCAAAACAGACCTCGACGGTCTGACGTTAACGTCACTATATCAGCATACTCGCGCGCTAATATGCGAATAATATCGTGAAACCCGTGTACCACTTCCCCACCCAGAAGGTCTCGTATATAGTTAAGTGTTTGTTCCCTTCGCATAAGAACTGGCTCCTTGCGATACACCCCAAATGGTATGCGGAAGAATCCGTTTACCCACGAAGCGGCCTTTGTAGAGGAATCTCCTCCTCGTGAGTTTGCTTCGTGCATCCGTGAGTATACCACCTGTTTAGTAGAGTCATCCACCGGTAGTATCTGAAGCTGTGCCTCCCTTGGAATCTCCTTCTTGTGGATGGGACGTTTTTTGTATACATAGTCTCGGATGTTACGGATCCGGCGTTGTACCTCCCAGGGTAATAAATCAATCGCGTCGGTTACATCACGCCGATGGACTACCCCGTGGTTTGCGATGATATCGTACATCGTAGACGCGAGTGGTGCCATCGCATCATCGGGGTCGTGTTCAAACGCACTCGTGTCATCACCGGTACCATCGTCCTCAGAATCGGAGGTCGTATCGCTATCATCGGAATCCGGCGGTCTTGAACGAGAGGCCCTTGGGATCTTATCGCGTGTTATAAATGGATTTTCACATATAGAATATGTACGGTTTCTGATGTTTACATCGGGGGTTACATCGGGATTTTTAGGCCGTATACGAGGAGACGCAAGTGGCCGTATGAGTCGGTTATATGCGCCCCCCGGGATGCACAACGCGCAGAACAGGGTAACCTGGTGGTTCACATCAGACGATAAGAACTCATTGATAATTTTACTCACGGGTGTCTTACCGAGTCTTTCACGTGTTTTTACAAGGCTCTGTATGCGAAGGCGGAGTTCGCTTGTGCTGCTTGTGATTATCTGCCGTGGGTGAACCGCCCACAGGAGAGACCTATGGGCACGGTTGAGTATCCGAATCCGACTCCCAAATCCCTTCTGGATAAGACACGCAGGGTCCCTTCCTACCACGACCTTGATGCTAAGGTGACTGTTTTTTCGGAAGGGAATACTCACCCACACACACTGGTTATCCACGTATGAGTTTGGGTTTGACATCGTCACGTTTCGGAAGAAGATTCGTTTACAAGGACCATTTTCGCGCGAAACCACACAGGGTGTCGCAACAGAATGTAGCCACTCGGCGTGCTCGCGTGGCAACGAATGCGCTGATAGATAGTCTATCACATCGGTCACGCGTGACATTCCAGCGGAAAATACAACACGGTCTACGATAGATAACAGGGTACGAAACATACCCGATGTTCCGCATGTAAGGAGATCTCGTACCGGTATAGACTGGATGCGGGTAATCTCCTCCTCCGCGGTTCGTATGAGCTTGATAGTATCGTTGTACGTGTATCGTTTTAATACTCGCTTGTCGTGTAAATCTTCAAGATGCCGAGAGCACGCACGTAATACGTCTGTATAATACGAGCACGACTTCTGAATCATTGCCTGGATGCGCAAACGCCGGGTCATGCGATACCACAAAGAGTCTTCCGAATCAGAACTCATCACTATGTTATAGAATCTTTTCCAATTGACCGTGTAACCGAAGCACACATAAGTGGTTCACGCGAAGATAACAAGAGACCATGGGCATCCCAAGTTATTTCTACAGCATCATTCGGGCGCACGGCGATACGTTCTTTGGTTCAAAACGACGGTGTAAACGATTGTTTCTTGACCTGAACTGCTGTATTCACGGGTGTAAAAACAGGATTCTATCGTCTTTTAAAGACGCGATAGAAACACCATCGGGTAAAAAACGATTTGAAACCGCTGTAATCAATGAGGTCATCCGCACGATTCTCCGATTCTGCGAAGAAACCTCGCCATCGGACCTACTGTGGATAGCCGTAGACGGGGTTGTTCCTGTTGCAAAGATGGTACAGCAACGCGAAAGAAGGTCACGTGCCGTAGAAGACCGAAAACACATCCGTGAGTTGTATCAAAAGCACGGTAGAGAATCTCCACCAGAGTGGGACAGTAATGCGATCACACCGGGTACACCCTTTATGATTAATCTGTGTGATACCATCCTAGAAAAACTCGCGATGATTCAGTCAAAGTCTGGAGTGGCTAGGATTGAGATGAACGGCGTGCGAACACCCGGAGAGGGTGAACAGAAGATATTCCAGTACATGCGCAACAACCCAGGTGACGATAGCGAATCCGAAGACGTGGTATATGGGTTGGATGCAGACCTGATTATACTCTCGCTCCTTCAGAGCATCCGTCCGGAGCAGGTTTCGCCTATCTCGCTCTTGCGCGAAGAGCAGGCATTTGGTTCACTGGTGCAAGACGAGTCCACCGGCGAAGACGTATTGATCCGATTCTCGGCGAGTGAGTTTGCAAAGATGATTCCCCGTGAATGGTCTGGGGTTGATGATAAAACCCTCATATTGGATTATATCGTCTTGATGTCCCTGATGGGGAACGACTTTGTACCACACACGCCATCTCTGACATTTCGCGCAGAGGGGATGGAACAGATCCTAGATGCGTACCGATGTGTGGGTGAGAGAATCGTATGCCCATCCTCTGACGGTGTTCCCCCGATTCAATGGGATGTGCTTGGTAAAATACTATCTCGTCTCGAGCAAGGAGAACTACGAACACTCAAGAATGACTCCAAGAAAACGGAGATGATACGTGGTCGGATTCTTGCGGGTCAGGTTCCATTCAGGCACGCGATACGCGAAGACCCCGTTGACCAAGAAATCGCAGCGATGGATTGGGCACATCTTTCAGCGCCTGACACCATCAGGGCAGGAACACCCGGGTGGAAAGCCCGGTATTACCGACAGATTTCAGGCAGATACGGAGATACTATTGAACCAGCCGAGCTGGTAGAGGGGGTGTGTGACGAATACCTGTATTCCATATGGTGGTGCTGGAAGTATTACAACGGGGGGGATGTTCCCGGAGACCGGTGTTATTCTTTTGCCAGTGGGCCGCTTCTCGGGGATGCCTCCGTGGCCGCGCGCGACTGGAAAGAATCCGCGTCATTGGATGACTTTCGGGTAGAAGACATACCAGTAGAAGCACAACTCCTCGTGGTTCTACCTCCCGAATCACACGCGATCCTCCCCAACTGGGTAAGCGAGATTGCGAAACAGTGTCCCGATTTATACCCGCGTGGTGCAATGCTGTGGTCGTATGGAAAGAGGCACATATGGGAGTGTACGGCAATCCTACCAAGATTACCCATCCGGAGGATATCCAAGTTGGTTCACGAGAGCCTAAATGTTTCAAGGGTATCTGTATAATGGCAACTTCCCCAGATATCAGGGCGTATTTTTTCTACGCTAACTGGTGTGGTCCGTGTCAGCGTGTAAAGCCAGTGTGGGACACGTTAAAGACGGTATACTTTATGAATGGGATCGTTTGCACGGAGTGTGACTTCGATCAGGAACCGACAAAGGACCTCATGCAGATTTTGGATATCCAGACGGTTCCCACCCTGATTGTGCTACAAGTTCCTGAAGATACGGATGACATTACTACAACAACAGATTTTCACGTGGTATACCGGGGTGACTCCAAGACCATTCCTGCTACAGCCGCTTCCGTTGTACATACGTTTTCAATGGACGAAGACTTCTAGGAAGCGTAAGATAGTATGGACGATACCACAACACCACACCAACAGGTTCGTGTGAACCCATATAGGCTATTCGGCGTTGACCCAGATGGTCCGTTTATGCGTGCAGATATACGAAACACGATGCGAAACCTGGTGTTATCAACCCACCCAGATAGACCCGGGGGTTCTACTAAAAAGTTTCGGGTTGTCATGGAATGCTACAAATATATGCTCAGCAAGGCTGATGAGCTGAGGCGAACCAGTGAACCAATCACAGAAGACTCGATGCAACACCTAGAAAACGAGAGGGGTGACAACGCAACCCAGAACGAGATACCCAGCACGAATGCGGATAGGTTCTACGGGTCTAAAAAGTTCAACCGAAAGGCATTCAACGAGTTCTTTGAGCAGAACCGACTAGATGACGCGTATCAGAAGGGACACGGTGACTGGCTCAAGGACGATTCCGATGAATACGAGGCACGGCATCACGCAAAGGTTGGTAAGGGTCAGTTCCAAGAAGCATTTGAGGAAGAAAGGAGGCGGTTATTGAAGAAACAACAGATTGTAAAACATACCGGACTTATCGGTGTAAGTCTTGGTAAATCAACACTTGCTGCTACCGATGTGGACGAAATTGGGATGATGTCAGGTAATCGTACTGGTGTTGTGAAATGCTCAAATGGTGTAATGGGCGTGGATATTCGTGAAGCCCTCGAGGTTGGGGTCATAGGTGTAAACGACGACGGTGACCAGAACTATACTCGCACGGTATCGATGGAAGAAGCTCAAAAAATGCGCGAGAATACTCGGATGAAACTCACGCCCGATGAGATGCACGAATACAAGAAACAGCAAGCAGAGAAGGAACGAAGAGAAAAAGAGAGACGTCACCGGATCCAAGAACGGGACGCACAGATCGAGACACACTTTCAAAAGGTGAACAGAATGATAACAAACCAGTAATAGATGAACGCATCATATACCACGATTGGAATGCTACTTGGATTGTGTACCGCGGTCGTGGTTGCATCGGTCGTGTTTCCACGGTCGATGAATCCACTTGAGCATCTTATGGGCGAAAAAGACATTACTGGAACACACGATATGATACCTACAAATAACGAAAGAAAGGTTCCTCTATACGTGTACGTGGGGACACCGGTCACCGCACGCAGGTGGTCAACATTCTCAGACCGCCGACACGCTGACGCAAGGTCGCCTCTTTTGGATATGCTTGCTACGACGCACCGTGCTCATCATACCATCGGTCCGATAGTCCCGATTGACGATGAATACCTGATGGGTGTACTCCATAAGATAGCAACCAAAGACACCATCCGTGCAATAGAGGGAGACCGAGGTGCGGTGTCGTTGCAGCACGACCGTATCTTGCGTGATGCGCTGCTTTGTCACGTAGTATGCAAGGGTGGGGGTATTTTGATACCAAGTAACGTGCTCGTTACACGACCAACGGGTATCCTGTGGGAGAGTGTGATGAAAACTCCAAAAGACACGATGCTTGTGTACTACGAAGACGGTAATAGTGAGCTCGGATGTCCTATCATCGCCACAAGGGCAAACACCAGTACGTGTGAAATTGTGACAACTACGATGTTTGGGGCTGGGATACAGAGGGAGTTCAATGGTGGCATCGGATTTAGCGGGGGTTCATCTGTTATATTTGACCGCCTAAAGGCCGCTGGAGTCCCAATCCAGACGATGACAGGTGTCTCATCGGTGAATACAGATACGCTAACCGAAATGAAGCCAGTCCCAGATATATTGCGGAGTTCGGTATGTGTCATGATACCATTTGAACAGGGTTCGGGTAAAACATCCATCCCCCGGAGAGACCAGTGGATATACAGTGATTCTCAAGAAGGAATCTTAAAAAATCCTACCGTCCTCAGAGAGTTGTTCCTTCTTTCACACAGACACGCTTTGGGAAAGTGATGATGGTATCACAACAATAACCCTTCCTGCCATCCGATGTTTTCGGATGTTCTTCGTCTGTACCGAATAACCCCTTTTCCGAAGAACCTGACGTAGAACCCGTATACACGAATCAAATGTAAACGTGGGCTTACCTCCCGAAAACGTGACAAGCGAGGCGATCTTACACGGATAATAATACATCTGGAGCGTAGGGAACAGTTCAATCATTTTCGCGATGATGGTTTCCTTCTTTAACCCACCGAGGTGTATCTCCTGAACACGGCCCAGATTGGGCTTGCTCAAGAAAATAGACACCACATCATGTACGAACGAATCGGTTGGGGGTATTCGGAATCCAGTCATCTATTACGTTACTAGTATACTTAGGCTATACTTAGGCGAGAAGTATATTTTCCCAGCCTACGTGATCGCTTACCCCAGGGAGTAACTCGGTCCACCCCTCTGCGAGTGGTGGCGAATCTTGTAGATATATCATCTCAGACTTTCTCCGGATAGAATATGGCAACTTATGGGAACTCTGAACCACAAACACAATCGGGCGGGAAAACCCCTGGTCAAGTACCCCCGTAATAAGGCTCATCATCGGCACCGATAGCCTGTCCGCAGAGTGTATCACAAGGACCGTGTTTTTCGTACAAATCTGCCTGGACCATAGTAGCGCCTTTGACTTGAAAAAAGATCCAAGATTGGACTCCCAGCAGAAGATCTCATAGAATGTTTTACCCGGAAACTTGGCGTGTAGAAACTTGATTGGATATGTGGCCGCGTGACACGTTAGAATATACGTAGAACTCATTCCCACAGCGTTCGTCTATCGGTAAATGGAGGTTATCCTAAGGTATTTGTACCGTTAAGGAATATAGATGAAGTATTCTGACGCACTTCGTGTATTTGGATTGTCGGAGAATAAGCATCCAGATGAAAAAACACTCCGTAAAACCTACCTGTTATTATCAAGGAAGCACCATCCAGATAAAGGAGGTGACCCCATACGGTTCAAGGAGATACAGACCGCGTATGATGTTCTCAGCAACCGGTATGACAGCGAGGAAGACGTCTTAAAAAACCAGCGCAATCAGCGGACACAGAGAGACGCATTCTTCGACGGTATTTTTGGAGGGTTCAATGACATTTTTTCTAACTTTCAATCAAACGAAACCCACAAGACAGACACATCCAAAATCAAGAGAACACGTCTCACCGTAGAAGAGTTATTCCAGGGAACCACGCGGAAGGTGATTGTACAAGAATCTGTGCCGTGTGAAGAATGTCATGGTACAGGCACGGGTTCACGGGTGAAATGTTCAGATTGCGGTGGTAAAGGGTCGCGTACACTTCACCGTAAACTTCCCACGGGTTCACAGACTACCCGTACGATTTGTAATACATGCATGGGTCGCGGGGGGATAGGTGAGGGTTCTGCACATTCGTGTGCTTCCTGTCGTGGTCACAGGGTGATTTCAAAACGAGAGACAAAACACGTAAGGGTTCCAAGGGGAGTTCCAAACGGGACAAAAATAATCGTAAAAGATGGGGATTCACCAACGGTACTGGAAATCAAATATCCTCCGCTATCACACTCAGACTGGAATGGATGGACTCTCTCAAAGGATAGAATTCTTCGTAATACACAAATAATCGCCCTTGAAACTGCCCTCCTCGGTGGACAGATTGAAACAACTCATCCGGGCACGCACAAGACCATAACTGTGAGAATACCCCCGAATACGCAGCCTGATGACGAAATATACATCAAAGACGGGGGGCTACCCGCTTGTTCTGAAGCAAAACTTCCCCCGTCGGATGCGTGTATTCAGGTAAAGATACGACTACCAACGATACCTCAAAAACACACAGAGAACACACGGCGCTTTTTCACCGCATTGAGAAAATAGCCAAGTACACATATGATTCCGATCATCAGAATCAAATGCGCATATTATATCATTCGTCACTCCCACCCGACGACATACCAGATACCTGACGAGCCTTAATATTCGTGCTAACAATGTAGAGTGAGTTTTCCGTAAGGATGAGATAACACCCGTCTACCTTGTAAATCTTGGTAACCATACTTGTGTATTCTTCGGAACTCTTAATCAAAAGACGCTCTTTGGTCTCGGCATTCTCACCAATAAATGCCTTACCAGAGCATGAATCGGCATAGTAGTCCATGCATATGGGGCGGTCGTCTTCGATGGCCTTCTTGACGGCATTCTGAAGCACACGGTCCGAGGGAATCTGTGTGTTGGTTGCCATACTGTATGAGTGTTCTGTATGTGACCCGTCGTTTTAAGAACACACGAATGAACGCACGTAGATATTCCCGTGTCACATACAGATGAATACCCAGCCAGACGAGTGGTGTGCTAGCCTATACGCCACGATGACACTGTGCCTTACGAGACTCCTGGAAGAGGCGGATACACCGATTACAAACAATCTATTAAGCATCTTTTGGTACAGTTTTACGTGTTTTCGGTGTGCTTCCTTCGAAGCAGTCCTGCGACGTACGATGGAGATGACAATGGCATACCGCGAGTTCTACAAGATGGCGATGCAGACGTCCCACAAAGAAGACATATTTGAAGACGTGTATATGTTTATCACAAAAGGATACCCTGCAAGCGCGAGCGCAAATACGTGCATTCGGCAATCCACACAGGACATAGATTCTCTTGTGAAAATAATGCGAGTATTGATGGACAACACGATCTTACACCAGAAAGAATACCAGAACCAACCGACACTGATCACAAGAGAAGCCAGGGAAATCTACGCGCTGCACATTAGACCATATAAGAGTGTAGAACCGCTTCTTTCTCGACAGGCATTATAAATGGATAACTTTTTCTGAGCGGATCTGGTATGCTCGGGCGACTAGATGGAACAACCGGAGGTCCGATGATTTCATCCGAATGATCCACGATAAACCTAAGAATCCACTTTGACGCATCCCGGATCTGTGCTTCGTGTTTTGCCCCCGTAATAATGATCTTGCCAGTCTGAAATGGTGCGATTGTCACCTTTGTGCACTTTGTTTTTACATTCGTGGCAGTCTTACGAACGGATGACTTTTTACCACTAGAGACACACTGTTCGTCACACGGACATACGCCGTTCTGACAGTCACCCTTCGCGTGCCTTCCTGCGTTCCAGTAGAACTTGATATTGACACCCTGGTACGCGGTTGACTCGTACGTGCTCCGGAGTGAGCTGTGAGTTGTAAGTGTTTTCTGGATGGCTGTCCGAGACAGCGTATATCCGGTACATACATCGGCATTCATCATACACACTTCGCGGAACGCCCTGCTTGAGAAGGGAGCATCCTCCTCCGTGAATCCTCCACGGGTCTTCTTGATAGCATCCACAAGGATGTGAATCACATAATCCATCTGCGAGGGTGTGCGCACACCGGTCACCTGGAACCCTCCGTTGTGAAATACCTTAATACTGGGTTCCTTATACTCATCCATATCGGAATCATAGATTCTAATATAGAAGGTTGCTGCGTTTTTGAAGGGGCCCTTGCCAGGATTTTTGCGTATCAAATACTTCCTACAGATGCCGCGGTGAACCCACTTTTTGGGACTGTGTCTCGCGTAACCCTCTACCCTCAGGATTCCATCGCGGAGTACCCGATATGGAATGATATCGACCGTTTCAATCAGTGTATGAATGTCTACGCTCCCCCCGATGTTACCACATGCGGTCATCGTACTGAGCGTCGGTGTGAGTTCCAGTAGTTTTTCAAAACCCGAATCCCTTTCACTAAGAGTACTCTCTGTGTCATCGTCGATCACGCCAAGGATATCTGTTTCCGTAATCCCTAATGCCCGAAGCATTGGTCTGCTTTTGCTTTTGTATGTATTGGACATAACTATACCATAGTATACAGGTCAATTCATATGATATTGTTCCGCACGAGACGATTCTAAAAATCCTGTACGCTCTAGTGCGTTTACTAGCTTGTGTAGATGAGGCTGGGTGACGTCGTGGGGGTCCAAATGTGAAATACGCTTTAGAAAATAGCGGAGTATCTGAGGGACATCATCGGGTCGATCATACAATACAACCATATCAAGTTGTTCGTGGCGCATCATAAAACTCGACAGCTGCTGCGCCACTTCCTGTGTAACAACCCGTATGTCCGGTATAAAGACTCCAGGTCGGGAATGAGACTGTATATACTCCTGTAGGTCATCATACACATGACGCCTTCCGTGTATCTTTGCGATGTTGATTTCAAACCACGTATGCATATCTGTCACGATGCGCCTACGCTCTGTGTAATGTACGGCACATCGCCGGGACACAATCGGCATTTTCATCTAATCTATACCACCGTAAGTGAGTATTAAGTAATACGACCATATACACATACAGATGCCCAAGAAGCCAAGCAGTATCATCGTTCATCTGCGCGTTCGCACAGACACCCTCGAGGGGTTTCTTCAGTACGAACCGTCGATCAAGGAGCCAGACCCGGTATGCACTACCAGCAGTATCCCATTTGAAGAGTTCACGTCTACTCGATCAGATGGTGAACCAGCCCCGTATGATACCACCCTGCCAAACGCACCCGGATACCAATCTGAGAAGAATATCCTGGATACACACCATGCTACCCCACACAGAGACCTGAACGGGGTATTTATATGCAATAAGGAACACCAGGATAGTCATATCTACCCCAGGCAGAACACATCTGTTTGTTGGTGGGATGGTCATCCGTTTGACACCGTTCCCGTGTTTATACCCAAGCGGGTTCTTGAAAACGGGTCATATCTTGTATATGGAAACTTTTCGTCACCGGAGTGTGCGATGGCATACCTATGGGACGAGTGTGATATTGATAACGAGACCCGCTGGGAGCGAACCGCTCTATTGGCAGAACTCACGCACAAGATAACCAACCACCCGGTTGAAAAAATCCGAGCAGCCCTCCCGAGGTGGGCACTAAAGGAATATGGTGGGGAGTTTACCATTGAAGAGTTTCGTAGGATCAACACGTCTCACACCGCTGATAACACCACATATTATCCACCGATTACTGCGGACATCCCGGTAGTGAGAGTCAAGAATGTTCAAACCTGCCATAATCCTATCCCTGCATCACGGGGTGTGATCCGCGACGAGCGCATCCGGAAGGCAGAGAAGAACCTTTTCGGACCCAAGGACCAGGGGACCGCAGAATCACACGAGCACGCATCCCCTACACGAGGGAGTCTTGTGGGAGTATCACATCCTACTCAGCAGCCTCCACGTGGATTAGCGAGTATGATGAACATCAGAGTAGTAGAGCCTTCAACTACTTAATCGTGTCCTAAGACACCTATACAGATGGAGTTATCACTTGGGAATGACAGAGGTCAGGCAACCGAAGGGATTCTTGTACTGCGACTCAACGAGATTGTTCGTACGACGGTCCGCAAGAGACTCCGCGAACTCGAAGATACGATCGTATCGTTTTCAATCGAAGCAATACGCGAGGCACTGCACGAGTCATCATCGTCAAATGCTCGTTTAGAAAACCCCACGGGCCACACCATACCCGAACCCGAACCTGAACCTGAACCCAAACATGAAGAACACGAGACAGAAACCGTCGCAATGCCGACTGTGATTGATAACAAAGAATACTACGTGCTTATGTACAAGGATTACCACGTTGTGTATGATAAGATTACTGTTTCGGATGACGAAGCGGAGATTGGGGAATCTATCGTTGGTGTGATGGATATCCACAAACACGTGTGGTACCCGGTTCGTGATGCTACGAATGATTCTATCACCGGGTATGTGGTGAACACACCCGAATCTCGGCGAGTCATATCCGCAAAACCAGTTCTTCTTGACAATACAACACAGATGATGCCAGACTGGTGATGCTAGACTGGTGACAAATATAACGAATCTCATAGATGAGTTCCCTTCCGCTCTTAAACGAACTAACCGGAAGTTCCTCTGGTAAACCAAGCATAACTGAAATTCAAACCCTGATGTGTTCCCCGGCGGTGCTGGCGCTGGTCGTAGGAAGCGGCCTTGTCGTATACAGCATTGCCATTGGGCACCTGCATCGTGTTGGTATTCAACTCGCTGGGACCCTCGCGATTACGCTGGTGATTGGGATGTTATGTTTTTCAGGGTTTACGTCGGTTGGATGGGCGGTTTTGGCGGTACCACTCGTGATCGTGATGTCGCTCGTTGTGATTATCATCCTTACACTCATGCTCACATCGCGAGACAAACACCAGTCCCAACCACGCCCCCGGCACTCACCACGCCATCCTCCCACTCAACCAAGTATGTCGGATGCTTATAAGTACGTAATGACTGGAAAGGGATTCGGCTTAATCGGTAGATGAATATTGGAGATATACATCATGAGTGACAATCTTAGCCAGACGGAAGAATGTATGATTCGTTGTTTTCGGAAAGTATGTTCGGTTGCGATGAGCGCGTGGTTTTGGACGTGGACGTCTGGTCTCATATATGCAAACGAGTTACGAAAGATTCTATACACGCAACCAGATACTGATTTGAACAGCCCCGTTTCTGAAGTACTCATCTACCAATCAGAAATACGACTCATCGGTACTGATGCAGAAGACCTTGTCATCGGCGCTACCGCGATACAATCCGATGGTACTGAAAAAATCATCGACGAGACGTTCTTATACGAACGCACTACTAGTACCACTGCCGGAGACCTTCTTTCCCATTGTGGATTTTCATCTGATAGAGAGACCACACTCTCTCTCATTCTTGCCAGCGGACCAATGTTAAAGTTTGGATGGGATGATGAATTGATCACGCACACTTAAAGTGTGATATACATATACCTATACATTATACAATCATGAGTACTCCGCTTTCTACGCCGTGGATTCTATATGAGCACCCGCCTGGGACCAAAGACTGGTCCTTGTCGAGTTACAAAATCATTGCGAAGATCAGCACGGTAGAAGAGGCATCTGCTCTCATCCGAGGGATTGCCGTAGATGAAGACCGTGTGACCGGTGCATACCTGTGTCTTATGCGAGAAGGTACGGCTCCTATTTACGAGACTGATGAAAACAAGGAGGGTGGCGCTCTAACCGTCCGGTTCGGACCAGACAATGCTCGGTCATTCTGGATGATGTTTGCGGCCCACACGATGTGTGATGAAATCTTGGCCCCGGGGAATGATATCGACCCCACTATGATTCACGGTGTCGTGATTTCACCCAAGCGAGGCAATGTCATTATCCAGATATGGACAAAGGGTGTCTTGTCACCAACACATCTAAACCCCGTCGTTAGACTTCCAATCCAGGGAGATATCCTATACAGGCCTCATTATGAAAGGGTCTAACTCTATAGTTGTGTACGGGTTAGCAAATGTATACTGAGAATACACGTGGATATGATTCTATAGATGACGGATGTGATAACGCATTTTTAGTACAGAGGCAGCTCGCGATTCGCACGTTGGATTCCTACCTTAGAGGAGATGAAGAGCGACACCATCTAGACTCGAGCGAACCACCAGATACTCTCTTCCAAAACCTACCGTCTCCATACGAAATAACGCTTTTATTCGGAAACAGGCTCCTTATGTGTTCAAACCAACAGATTCGTGACCTTTTCTGTCTCGGAGCTTTTTTATTGAAAGAAGGTGTTCCCACCGCGGTTCACCTTGTGCGAACCAATCAAGTGGGTGATATACTTTTGTTTGAGAATCATCTGTACCGTCTGTCGGAAACACCGGGTGTATCTAACGTTGTGGCAGCAAGGATGGAACGATTGCGTGTCTTATTCATGTACGCGAGGGAGTCGGCATTTGTATCTGACCCAGATGCTGAGTGTGCTAGAGAGATGCGACAAACGCAAAATAATAGTCTAATCCAGTATTGTACTGAAGTAGACTCTATTCTATTCAATATACCACAAGATAACCATTCTATGAGACACGCGTTCTTGGATATCGTTCAGCCACACATCCGTCGGATGATTTCTAGGTGTGATATTCTCAGCCTCATCAATCGGGTTGCTACACGTGAACACCATATGAGGGGTATATTGTACTCAGAAATCAATGCCCATCAAAGCTGGAGTCACGCAACCGACTGAATGTTTCTTGGACCCAGCGCGAGCTTGATTTCACCAAGATTGGACACCTGGTATCGGATCACGAGGGGGTAGTCGTTTTTAAGGCAAATCTCAATATTGCTACAGAGGTTTGTGCACCTAGAGAACATAACCAGGCATCGGAGATTAAACTCGCCCTGAATAATCTCCTGGTCATTGTGTTTCAAAAACTCTAGATATCCTTCGCTTCCGCCAAATATCTTTTCCTGTTGTGCAAAATCACCCTCAACCTTCATCGATAGCATATTTCCTACCGCCGTAATGGTCACGTATTCTCCGATATGATTCATGTCGCGAACAAACTTCTGAAAATCAACACTTGGCATCATGATGATGCTGGGGAAGGTCTCGTCGGGTATATCCAGTTTATACCTATCCAGGTCAAGCAGGTTTACACGGAACAAATCACGAATCTTCTTGTCTGGGTTATCAATGCGAATATACAGGTGGTCATCATCGTGGTTCATATACAAGGTTAGGGTATGGATATTTCCCACCGTCTTTACAATCTTCAATAGATTGATAATACTCACTCCAACCGTAAGCGGCCTCGCACAATGGTATACTTCAAACCGATGAGCATACAACTGGAGATTCACGACGAGGGTCTGTGTGGCGTCCATTGCAAGCATCGACATGCCCTCGGGTGTAAACCGAATGTTTTCCTCTGGTAAGATCATCTCGATCGCCTCGATAAGGGTTCGGAACGTCTGTCCCTGTATCGTCTGGATGAAAAGTGCGTGGTCTTCGGGCTTGGGATCGTCCGCAAACATGCTGTCTCGTACCTGCGCGTGTGTTCCTTCAAGGGATGCCATGGTGTGTTCTCTTATATATCCCCCTGTGGATTGGCTTAGATTGGTGCTTCCGGATTCAAACGCAGGTCACGATATTTACTCCATATGAGATCCTCGCGTATTTTTGCGGCGGGTTTGCAGTCGGGATTGTACCACCACTCCTCTACTTCGGAAGCCAACCAGGCACACCGCCGTTTTACGATGATCAGCCTCCACCATGCCTGGATCGCCTTCGCGGCAACCTCTGTATCTGGCTGGATGTGTGATACCAGGTCCACGGGGTCCCAATCCTGATTGAGGTTTGCTAGTAACCAGGGAATCATTACGTTTGGGTTATTCGATAGTCCACTGTATGAATAATCCCACGGATGGTCTGTCAGTTTGTCTATAATATCCGTTGTAACAACCGGGTTGTTTGAAAGGGTTCCTCCAGATGGTGCTTGCGCTTGTTCTATAAACACGAGCCCCTTGTTGTGATTCTCAAGGATAAACTCGGGTGTGATTCCCTTCGAGGCTGATATTCCCCAATCACCCCATACCCACGGTAGCTCAGGGTGTCTGCGTATGTTCTCTGGGGTTGCGATGGATGCGTTCCTAGAAAGATTCTCCCAGTCCCATTCTATCTCAGGGAGTTCTAGAACATCCTCTAGCGTGAGATATTCACGCCTTGATATGCCCATACAATACCCCCTCCATCCGGGTGTTTCCCCTGTCTTCTCACGACAGTATTTCAAGATATGACGCCAGTCTTCCTTGTTGTCCATAAAGTCTCGTAACACGTGTTCGTGTGGCGTAGAAACCAAGCCACCCCAGAAGACCGCATCCACATAACCATAGGGTGAGCCAACGATGGGTGAAAGGGGCATATCACACTCGTGTCGGGTTCGTTGTGTACCGCTCTCTCCAACCGAAACACTATTCCACGCGGGTGTATTACGAAGAATTTTTAAGTAGCACTCGTACGTCATATCCGAGCGCAAACCCAGATTTCTTATAACCGCATCATTGTATTCAACTACAAAACTAACTGTACCGCTAACTATACCAGGTGTTATGTCTTCATCTGACTGGTGCAGATTCCTTGCGCGCTCCATTGCGTCTAGGAACAATGGGAGTGATATTTGTGAACTCGCAAGATATTCAAGGCGTAGACCGGTGTGTTCAGCGAGGTCATACACGTTTTCACACCCGAGCGTCTCCATGCACAGAACCCATACCGAGTGAGTGAGATGTGCTAGGTTTTCTAAATCAGCATACCGGATGAACTCTATTAGCAGGTCCCCCGTGAGCCTTCCCGATACAACTGCAACCCGAACACGTGAGCAATAGTCTTCGCTGTCATCGAACGTTCCATTCGCAAGAACCTCGTGTTCCTTGTAAATATCAGTTCCACGAAGTATGTTCAGTTTAACAGTGGTTGCATAATGGGAAGAATAATGATACGCTTCCGGAGATACAAGGGGTTCTAAGATTCTATTCGCAATACACCACGCGTACCATTCGGGTATCTGATTCCCCAGAAACGCATCCACTCTTTCGGAACATTCTGTTACAAACACATCATACATCGGATTCTCACGCAGTGAATCATATATCTTCCGCGTTGTCATAAGCGTATCATACGACCCGATGCCCCTTCCCGTAGCGTAGTTTGTGAGTATTCGTATGAAGATTGCCACACGCATCCTGCGAATCATCTCCACGTACGATGTCGTGTTGTCCATTCCTGGAGGGTCATCACACTGGTATGAATGATACAGACTCGTGATGTGTGAATCAGGACATCTTGAGCAAAACCCAACCATCCCGCGGGGGAGTGCCTTTGGTGTATTTGTAGTCGCGTGTGTGTGTATGAAATCGTGCCATCTCATAGCATCATACCAGGCCATTTCGTTTACAATCGTGCTAGACTATGGATGTATCCAATACACATTCAATTTTACACGATGCATTCTACGTGAGAGTACAATTGAGACACCTAACGCATGGGCACACGTAGACACATATCACACCAGAGTTTGCAATGGCAGCTTCTTCCGTCGCGGCAGACAATCTCCGAACCACGTATCGTTCTCACACACACGAAGAACACATCTACGAGGTACCCGATACATACATTGGTAGTGCTGAGAAGGACACCGTGCCTGTGCTTGTCCTTTCTGACGATAAGGCACACATCGTGGAACGGGATGGAGAGATTGTACCAGGTCTTTACAAGGTATTTGACGAGGTCCTTGTCAATGCTCTTGACCATCACGCCAGGCTGACCCCTGCATCAACCCCAGCAGAATACCCAGTAAAGCAAATCCGAGTCACTGCGGATGCTTCTACGGGGGAACTCTCGGTTTGGAACGATGGTATGGGTATCGATATCGCCGAACACCCAGACCAGAAGGTGTACGTCCCGGAGATGATCTTTGGGAAACTCCTCACGTCTACAAACTACGCAGATGACGAGGAGCGGGTAACGGGTGGAAAGAATGGTTATGGAGCGAAGCTCGCTAACATCTTTGCGACGCGGTTTGAGATTGAGACCGTGGATAGCACCCGGGGGAAGAAGTACAAGCAGGAATGGCGCGACAACATGAAGACCGTGGGAAAACCCACCGTTCGCGCATGTAAGACCAAGCCGTATACGAAGATCACCTGGGTTCCGGATTACAAGAGATTCGGACTAGAGGGCCTTACTGTCGATATGATTGCGGTATTCTACCGGCGCGTGGTTGACTGTGCCGCGTGGTGTGGTTCGGGTGTTCGTGTGAAGTGGAACGGTGAGGCGATCCCCTGTCGTAACATCCTCCAGTATTCCAAGATGGTCGCCGGTGACTCACCGGTGATCCAGCTCAAGGGAAACGCACGATGGGAGGTTCTCGTTTCTACCACGGGTCGTGGTGATGGATTCCGACAGGTAAGTTTCGTGAACGGGATCCACACATCCAGTGGTGGGAGACACGTTGTTTACGTAACGAAACAGATTGTAGATGGTATCGTGGCGCTGGTAAAGAAGCGCACAAAGAAGACGATCCGCCCGTCTGCCATCCGAGACTGTCTCCTGGTGATTGTAAAATCCACGATTGTCAACCCATCCTTTAAGAGCCAGACAAAGGACGAACTCACCACACCCGTTTCAAAGATGGGGTCCATGTGGTCCCTTGACACAAAGGACATCGCGACCATTGTCACCAAGACGGGGCTTATGGACCGTCTCACGGAGGCACAAAGTGTCGCGGATGACAAGGCAGCCGCAAAGACGGATGGTAAGAAGCGCTCCAGGATTACGGGAATCCCAAAGCTGGAGGATGCCTCGATGGCCGGAACCAAGGAAAGCGCTGGATGTACCCTGATTCTCACGGAGGGGGATTCAGCCGCGACCACTGCCATCTCCGGGCTCAAGGTGATTGGTCGTGAATATTACGGCGTGTACCCCCTGAAGGGCAAGATGATCAATGCCAAGAATGCATCCGGTGCTTCTCTCCACGGGAACAGTGAAATCCACGATATGAAGAAGATTCTTGGCCTTGAGACTGGTAAGAAATACCGTGACATCACTGGTCTTCGGTATGGAAAGGTGATGATTATGACGGACCAAGACCACGATGGTTCCCACATCAAGGGTCTCGTGATGAATATGTTTCATTCCCAGTGGCCAGAGCTGCTTGCCCTTGGGTTCGTCGTCTCAATGCTCACACCGATTGTAAAGGCGAAGCAAGGGAGTGAGGAGAGGTCATTCTATACGCTGTACGATTACGAGCAATGGTCCGATACCGAGGCGGTTCAGAACGCGAGGCCGAAGTGGAAGATTAAGTATTACAAGGGACTCGGCACGTCTACCCCAGCAGAAGCCCGTGAATATTTCAGGAGTCTTCGCGGTGTGTCTTATGAATGGGATGATACTGCTCCCGCGCAGATGGACAAGGCGTTCATGAAGGGACACGAGGATTCACGGAAGGACTGGATTTCCGCGTACGACCCGTCCAACGTCTTGGAGTTTACGGGTGCAACCGCTGGTGAGTTCAAGCCAGTCAGGGTGACCGACTTTATTAACAAAGAACTCATCGCGTACAGCCACGCGAGCAACCTCCGTGCGATTCCGAGTGTCGTAGACGGTCTCAAGACGAGCCAGCGGAAAATCATGTTCGGATGTTTCAAGCGCAATCTCGTCGGGGAGATTCGTGTTGCTCAGCTTGCCGGATATGTGAGCGAACACGCCGCGTACCATCACGGTGAAGCCAGTCTGAACAAGACGATCATTGGAATGGCACAGACCTTTGTCGGGAGCAACAATATCAACCTCCTACAGCCGGTTGGTCAGTTCGGTTCTCGGCTGCTGGGTGGCAAAGATGCGTCTAGTCCTAGGTATATCCACACACACCTTACCAAGGTGGCCAGGGCAATCTTCCTATCGGACGATTCGCCTGTACTGCGTCATCTAGATGACGATGGTCTTCCTGTAGAGCCCGAGTGGTATGCGCCCGTGATCCCGATGCTGCTGGTGAATGGTTCTGAGGGAATCGGTACCGGTTACAGCACTTCCATCCCAGCACACAACCCGGTCACCATCGTAGCCGCGCTGCGGTCTAGGCTCCGGGGTGATTCGTCACCGACAAGTCCGGGGCTTCCGTGGTGGCGAGGATTCCGGGGGACCACAACCGTGGTGTCAGGTGGGAAGAAGGTACGACTTACGGGTCATATTACCAAGACTGGGTCAAATACACTGGAGATAACCGAGCTGCCTGTGGGCGTGTGGACAAAGACGTACCGAGAGACTCTTGAGAAATACATTGCCGGGAGCCCTGCTGCATCTGGTTCAAAGGCCACCCCGTTCCTCCGTGACATCGTGGATGAGTATAATGACATTGACGTCAAGATTACGCTAGAGTTTCTCCCTGGTGAACTTGCCCGGCTTGAATCCGATGGAAAACTACTCAAGACACTTGGCCTAGAGACGCTGGTTCATCTTACGAATATGTGGGCGTATGACCCCGCTGGCAAGCTCCGGAAGTATGCTACGACAGATGAGATCCTGGATGATTACTACACGGCGAGGATTGCTATGTATTCGAAGCGGCGCACACACCGCATTCAGGAGCTTACACGGGAGCATACGATGCTCTCCGCGAAGGCTGCGTTTATTATGTCGGTCCGCGATGGGTCTCTTGACCTTCGCACGGACGATGTGTCTCTATTGACAACGCTTACGGCACGCAGCGAAGACCTTCCGCCCCTAAGCGCATCGGATTCTTCTTCGGACGCTCTGGTGGGATGGAAGTACCTTCTCGGCTTGTCGGTCAGGAGCCTGACGGATGCCAAGCGCGATGCTCTGTTGCGAGAGAGGGGGGTCGTTGAGTCCGAAATCGCGCGCCTGCGCGAGTCAACGCCGGAGTCTCTCTGGGCTGCGGACCTTGATGCGTTTGAAGCCGTGTATGCTGGGTTCCTTGCCGAGCGCGAGACTGCAGATAGAGAGACAGTGGAAGAGTCCAATGCAAGGTCTACAACACAGGCTCCCATAGTGCGTCGTAGGCGTCGCAAGAATCCGTCAGCGGCAGCAGCGGCAACGGCTTCTAAGAATAAGCAGAAGCGGGCGTTTATCGTCAGCTAGGCATCAGAGTGGGTGTGGTTGGAGGCCACGTGGTCCCTGTGCGTACACGCGCGGGTTGCTCGATGGCGTTGGTAGTGGGATTGTTTTCACTGGTTCAATGTCTCCCCTGGGAGGCGGCTTCAGATGCCTAGCTGTAGTGGAGTAGTCCCGGTTCATCGTGGACTGGTCTGGATGGAGAGAGAACGTGAACCGATTCCGGTTCGTGGTTCCAATCGGATGAGACATTGGTATCGGGACAGACCCAGCATCAATCTCGTATTGTTCTCTCTGGAGTGCGTTTGATGATACGATACCCACACAATATCCGAGTACCTTTTCATTCATGCGTCGGATTTCATCGGTCACGTTCCCACCCAGATGCCTGCTCTCTTGAAGATACACGCTGCGCATCACGATCAGGAGCTCCTTGTGTGACTGCGGACCCACGAGCAACCCAGTCTTCTTATGGACCTGATACCGTATCTCAGACTGGATTGTGTCCACGTTCTTCGGGTGAAAAAACAATCTGCTTTCAGAAGTATGTTCAATGATTCCTAGCAGCGGGTCCTGTTCCATCTGCTTACCACACGAACAAAAACGGACCGGTGTGTTTGTAAAATATATACGCAGAAAATAGAACTATAATGGCCGCCAGATTCACCGCAACCAGTGTAAACACGGTAGTACTTACTTCGGACAACTTCGTTGCCCAGAACGCGCGCATCGTGTATGACGCTGCTGGCTGGGTTGTTAACACAACGAACGGTACGCTTTCGGATGGTACCGAGCTTCGCCGTGTTGTCAAGGAGCCTGGTGTTGCTGGTAACCAAGATGTTGGTGTAGAATACAACTATGTTGATGCCCAGAAGCGAACGGTTAAGCAGACAAACGACAACGACACAACCGCTCGCCTGGTTTTTTCGCCTTCCCATCTCTGATTACTACGTTTTGGAACGTTGAGTACGAATCTGTGGACTATTGTATAGACCACAAATGAGTTCCACACTTCGCACCACAAGTGTTCCCGTTGGATATTTTGTAATGAGCGCTGCCACGTTTGATGATGAAATCTCCGGCGAAGTCTTCAAGCTTGATGGATTGTCTGGTGCGAATAACGACGAGGGATATTTCAAGTATGATGGCTCGTTCAGCGAAGACCTTTCTAACGGAGCGATCCTCACGTTCGAGGATTACGGTGTGACCGAGCACAATGCTTTGACTGATTTTAGCACGAACGAGGTGCGAGTTGACCTGCGCAAGGTTGTTCTTGTATCGGGTGCTGGTGCGGCAAATGTAACACCAGCGCAGTATGCCGGTGAAGATGGCGCACGCTATGTCCCCCTAGGTACCCTTCGCAACACCGACACGCCCTTCCAGAACTCTGTAATCCCTTCATCGGTACAACTGATTGGCAAGTTCTTCTGAGTATTCAGCCCGGACATATAAATAATATAACCGTACTATAGAACCCTTATGTCGTCATCACTCCGCATATTCCCTGCCCTTCCGAGCAATCTTCGTACATACGTATCAGCGACTACTAATATCAGTGATGATCTAGATGTTAATGCTCACAAGCTTGATTCCGATGGCAAGTGGGATGTATCCTTGATGTCTGCGGCGGATATTTCGTCTACAATCTTTGAAGACCTTGGGAAGGTGGTGTTTCACAACCCGAATATCTACGCAGACGCCACTATTTCAGACACCACACCACCCGTAGATGTTCGTAAGATTCGCCCCGTGAGCAGCGATGGTAAGATTATAGTTGATAGCTCGTTCTACGCATCTCTTGGTACTCGCGTTAGAGATACGACTGGTAAGACAACTACCCCCATCGAGGCGTGCTGGTTCGGGCTCAACGCGTCTGGCACGGTCGGGCGTCAGTAGTAGCATACATCTAGATACACCTAGAAGCGGCTTTATGAATAAAGCCATTTCTATGTTCCATAGTAGATACATATGTCGCACCATCGGAATACATCCAGTGAGTTTCTTCACGCATACCACCAATATGAAGGAGCGAATAGTTTTAACCTCGGTGCATTTGTGAGTGATATGTTTAATAAATACGGAGTGGAAGCCGCGATTGTCATTGGGTCTGTTCTTGCGGGAATATACCTGGTGATGAGTGGCCTCGCGATCCTCGGCCTCGGTCTCCCGGTGGTTGTGTTTCTGTTTGTATACCTGTACGCGTCCTACCGAGACACACAATCGGGCCGTGGGTGGCCCCCTATTCCCGAAGACTGCCCAAATGGATTCTACAAGGACCCGACCAACCAGGACAGCACACAAACCACGTGCCTTCCCGTACCAGGATACAGCGGGGAAACGCGTTTCCAGTACCCGGCGGGGGATTTCGCAACTGGGTGTAATACCGCCAGGGGACAGGGGTATGACTGGGACCGCTGTGGGTTCTGATCTGACATAAGCGGAATACGTCGTGATATTACCAAATGGACCGGATGAACGTGATCGAAGAAGCGATCCATCGTGAGTACAGATCACGTCTTGGGAATGACTCACGCTTGGCCGAGAAGTGGGATATACAGTCCCTTACCAGAAACCGTGCCATATCGCTGCAGTTTATACTGGACCACGCAGACCTTCCGTGGGACTGGAGATACCTGACGAACGAGATACCACTTGACTTTGTGTATGACCATCCAAACTACGGATGGGACTGGAAGCTATTATCGTTGAAAGCCACACCCGAGATTGTACAAACCCTCAACAATAAGCCTTGGGACTGGAGCATTCTGTCTCAAAATAATAACGTCGTAGAATCTCTGTTATTAACACACCCGGAATACAGATGGGACTACAAGTCACTTTCTAAGTTCCAACTAGGAATATCAAACCGAGATAAATCTATCACGTATACTACATCCACTCCTGCTGAAAAGAAGCCCCCGCCACTCGCAGATACCCCGCTTCTCACACCCACTCCACCCGTTCCATCCACACAAGTGGCACCACAACCACAATCTCAACCTGAAAATCTTGTGATATGTTCCGCGGACCTGATGATGGAACTGTGAGTTAGCACATAAACGGAACACGTCCAATCTATCATAGAATCATGTCACTATCCTTATTGAAGAAGAAGTTTAAGAAACTAAAGAATTTCCCCCTTGTGTCTGTGCTGACTCCCACATACAATCGTAGGCCCTTTTTCCCCGCATCAATCAAATGCCTGTTGAACCAAGACTACCCCAAGTCTCGTATTGAGTGGATCATCATTGATGATGGTACTGACCCTATCGAGGACCTCGTGAAGGACCTTCCGTTTGTAAAATACCATCGGTACGAGGACAAGATGAACATTGGCAAAAAGAGGAATCTTTCAAACAAGCTTGCCACGGGGGAATATATCGTGGCGTGGGACGATGATGATTTCTACCCACCTTCTCGCATTAGCCATTCTGTCGCAACACTTGTCAATAATCCCAAGGCAACCATCGCGGGGGCATCAGAGTGTTATATGTGGTATTCAGACATCAAGAGGATTTACAAGGTCGGTCCATACGGAAACAATCACGGAACAAACGGCACTATGGCATACACCAGGGGATACAAGGACCGTCATATTTATGACGAATATGTTCTGAATGCCGAAGAAGGGAGTTTTACGGGGGGTTTTAAGGAGGTAATGGCACAGCTGAACCCCAAGAACGTGATCCTTGTGACATCGCATTCGATGAACACATTTGACAAGCGTAAGCTGCGTGGGGGGAACAAACTCATCCAGCCCACGACCCAAAAGATTGCCGACTGGATAAAAGATGAAGAACTTCGTGATTTTTACGGAAACGTATGGGAACACCTCAAGGATATGAAGCAGCTCGGTGACCAGGGGAGTGGCAACACCGACGACGACACCGATGACGACACCGACGATGATGCCGATACGAACCCTCGTGAGACTACGGAGGCGTGAGTTTTACACGAAATCGTGTCGGTAGGAGTTCTTTTTTAGATAAATCCTTTAAGGCAACTACCGGGTCGTCATAGTTTGATTTCATCAATCCCATAACCGCCTTGCGGTTTAACGCCCTGGTACTATTGTACGACAGGGTAAGTGTAAAGAATGGCTTTTTTGTAAATGGCTTTTCTTTGATGTTACTGAATATCTCCGGGAAAACATATTCATTAATCACCCGTATTAAATCCCACCGTTCCTCGTCAAAGATTCGACGCGATGCCTTATCTGCAACTATATGATACCATTCCGATACTCTGTTTCCAAGATTCTCAAGAAGTGTAGTCACGAGAACCACGCGTTCCGTAAAACTGGTTGATGGTGGGATCTCGTATGTTTCTCCCTTTAGGATACGAAAGGCGAGCTCGCTTATTTCCTCACCGTTCGCACCCCCACTCTCATCGTGCGCGTCGTCCTTTTTCGCAATGCGAACCGGTACACAGTTACGAAGCAGGTCGCGGTGGCGCTTCTCTGTCTTTTCAGAGGTCATGATGATCGGACAGCTCGGTGATTTTTGAGATGCTAAAAACTGTAACACTGGCTTGTCTGATGCAGTAGTATGGCCTATGTTTTCAATCAAGATGGCTCTTTGTGGACCGGCCCGCATCATGGCTAGAACACCCCGTTGTGCTAGGATCGCCTTAATGTCAAGCAGGAAATCCTTATTCTCACGGAAATCACACGGGTAATACCGTATGATATTGTAATCTTTCAAAAGTGACTCCGCACCACGAGTCTTACCGTATCCACTCGGTCCAATCAAAACCAGGGGTGGACCCTTGGGGTCCCACTCTGAGATCTTGCGGATTGTATCCTCGTCCCAAATATCCATCTGAGTCATAATATCTATGTAGGATTAAGCCGTGCAGTACTCTAAAAATGTTGTCCCGGATATAACCGGAATCACGCCAGGTCCAAGAAGAAGAACCGCTACTGGGAACAGTGATTTCGCAATCGTAGAACCTATCAGCACAAACAGGGTGGACAATATGGCGGTCGACACATCCGTAAAAATAGTAGACATTATGAAGTTGATAAGGATTCCGGCGTATACAAGCATTGGCATTATAAACGCCACTAGTGACCAGCCAGTCGTATCTTCCTTCTCCTTGAATGCCCCGGAAATGCTTGCAATATAGTATGTAATCACCATGATACCCGGTGCAAGTATCATAAGACCAAGAATCGTACTCATCCACATCCACCACACCAACGATCCGGGAGATAGCGCATCCGGGAACAAAAGCACTAGCAGGAAGAACACGCTCAGTCCATTGAGTATGCTGGAAAATATCACCCCGAGCATACTCGTAGGTGTTACCTTACACGCATCATCCTTTGTCTTGTTTAGGATAAACCGAGGCAGCGTGTCGCGGTAAATATCAATACCAAGGAAGGTTCCAGATTGCTGACACGCTGAGATTGCCCACCCACCGGGAAAATCGTCTGGTATGTCAAGGGAACACGCCATTACTACTCCAACCTCGTAAAAACAACGGGTCTGAAATACAGCCTACCAGCTCTCTTCCTGTGCGTAACGGATCACCCACTCACGAACGGTTGCGTCATACTGTGCCCTGTCTTCTTGGTACATCCGAGCAGGCTCACCCCAGAGCGGGTCGAGCGGGTTAGGGTCACTCAATAGCGAACAGATGGAAAGGAGCACCTTTGAGATCGTAAGAACCGCGCTCCAGTGATCTGTCTTTAGGATATCAAGGCAGATGCTTCCCTCTGGTGAAACATTCGGATGGTATAGCTCCGTCTTGAATCGGATGGACGGGGCCTTGAATGGGTAGTCTTTGGGAAACTGGATTTCTAGCTGAAACACGCCCCCCTCAAATGGAGTCTCGGATGGTCCAAAGATGGTAGCCTTCCAGTGCGTGATGTTATCACCAATGGGTCCAGCCGAACAGTTCGGAGGTGGGTCCTTCGTAATCTTATCAAGTTCCTTTTGGATACGCTTGATTGTCTGCGGCTTGTACCCATGGGGGGTCCGTGTGGGATTGCTGCGTGTGTTCATCATCTTACAGTTGTGTATGCTGTATACGATTAAGCCACTACGCATCAGTTTAGGTTGCGTACATTAAACCAGCAAACCCAGCAGAATACCGGAACCAGTTGACGCTTTCCACGAGAAGGATTACATTATACCCCGACGGAGCCACCGACGAGGGGGTTACGTTCACCGTAACCAGCGGGTCCCGGATCCTACCAAAGTTTGCGGTTCCAGATGTCGCATCAGTCCTGTTCTGGATGCCAAATGAGTAACACGCGATTCCCGGATGACCTCTCCCCCGTGAATGTTTGTACGGGTCAAACAACGTGAGATATTCCCGGGGTATTTCTTCCAGTACTTCGTTCCCATTGAATCGGAGCGTGAAATCTTGGATGATGGGGTCAGTGTATGGATACAGCACATCACTCGCATCGCGCCCTACCTGGGAATCTTCCCAGTTACCCAGCCTTGTCCAGTCATTTCTCTCTGTAAAATCGTCGCGCCTTGCCATCACAAAGAGACGCGATACTGGATTGGATTCTTGGCGGATGCGGAATGTCACGCTGCTTAGCTGTACATCCGTGTTTGTTTGGGACTCTACACCCGCAGCAAAGTATCCTCTGGTTTGCGCGGTGGTCTCGTCGTACCTTCGGAGCTGGAGCACCGGGACTCGTATTTCTTCTCTTGCCATACGGTTCCTTTCTTCGTCGTTTAGGAAATAGTAGACTCCTTCCAGAATCGGATTGGGTTCCCACGCGGAACCGGACGCCGCGGATATGTAATCTAGAATACGGAACGTAGACGGTGGGGCCTCCCAGGTGTCCGTCTCGGAGTTACGAACCTGCAGTAGCTGAGACCAGGGCCGGAGCCGGATAATAATCTCACACTCGTGTCGTGTCAGGAACCCAACTGGCAATGATTCCGTGATGGACCGGGTGAACCAGAATAGTAACGGTACGCGCAGTCTGGTTTCTGGCAGGGTGTACTCATCTTTTGTGGTCGCGTATGGATAACTTGATGTGTTACCACTTGGGTCGGTTGTGGCATTGAATCGCCTGAGCGGGCCTTCGGCTGGGTTCGTGAGGGACTGCGTATTGCCTATCATCTGGTCGTACAGTGCCCGCTCTTCGTCTCGTAGGTCGGTGTTATAGGCCGCGAGCATCCTTTCACGGTCCATTGTTTGGACCTCCGTGCCACCCACGATAACACGGGCCTCGTTAATGATGGCTAAGCCTGGCCGGCTGACCCAGCGTACCTGTGAGTACCCCGGGGCGTCTTTGGGGTCTGGGACTCGTATGCCTGGTAGCGTAAACAGTAGATTGGCGGAATGTAGCAAATCACCAACTCTCGTAATCGGAAACCTTAGTTCTAATACACGCGTCCTGTCAGGGGGGCCACTATATCCTTCGGTGTACAGTTCAACTGGTTCTTTCGCGTGATGCACGTGAGTACGTGCAACGTATTTGAAATGATTGATTTCCGGATTACCACCGGTTAAATATGTATCCTGCGCCCCATAAGCGACAAGCACGTATAGTCCTCCTGGCATCTGTGACTAATGATGAATAATCTTGTCGGAGTAAACGATAGAGTATGGCATCGGCAAACACCGAAGATCCAAACCAGATATCCCCATTTATACCTCAAATGGACACTTCTCTCTCGGAAGATGAGATAGCCGAGACAAGTATGTTTCAGAACACATTTGGGAACTCGGTAACACCTACACAGCCAGCAGCAACTACCCCAGCAACATCTGAACCAGCACCAGCACTACCACCAGCACCAGCACTACCACCAGCACCAGCAGAACCGGATACAAAAGAGCCCACAACATCTCCGCAGAAAGACGAACCGTCCAACTCGGGGAATCTTCTTGGTACCCTGATGGAGAGCATCCGTGGTATTACAGAACCAGCCAAATTACCGTCGCCTTCTACACCTCCTGTTAGTTCAGAAACAACCGCAGTTGAAACATCCCCGGGTACCGAAACATCCCAACCAAACATAACACCAAACATAACACCCGACATGTCCCAGGATACAGTGAGTATTACTCCACAGCCCCAGCAGACACCATCAACCATATCACAGACCCCCATAGTAGACCCATATACTCCGCAGCCACCATCAACCACGTTCCCATCAACATTGCAGCCACCATCAACCACGTTCCCATCAACATTGCAGCCACCATCAACCACGTTCCCATCCACACAGCCTTCAACTTTCACACAGCCTCCATCAACAACATTCCCATCCACACAGCCTCCATCAACAACATTCCCATCCACACAGCCTCCGTCAGCAACATTCCCATCCACAACATTTCCATCAGTATTGCAGCCACCGACACCCCCGCAGCCACCATCAACCGTGTTCCCATCCACACAGCCTCCGTCAGCAACATTCCCATCCACCCCCAGCCAAACATTCTCATACCCGTCTACATTCGAACGGCGCGTGGGAGATATTATTACACCCCCACCGATTTCTTTCACGCAACCCGAGTTGACACCACAGATATCCACATTTGAACCAGAGGATGACCTATTTGGGGATGTCGAGAGCATATCAACGACATCAATAAGCGATGCGGATGATGACGACGACTCCGATGACGACTCTGACGTTGATGATGACTCTGAGGACCAGGATGTAAATCCAGATGATGTGATACTTTCATCCGCAATGGCAAAAATATCAAAGGGTGAGATATTCGAGGGCGATACACCGTTTTTCCAGCCATATGATATTCTTCCGTGGTGGGGATGGGCGATTGTGTTTTTCTTACTCGGTATTGCATTTGTCACGGTTGTGTATTTCCTCTTTTACCAACCCACCGATCTGACACCAGTCACTCCTCCCACACCAATCACCCCCATTCCGGCACCACCCCAGCCCCAACCAGTGCCCGAACCTGACAGTTCACGCAAGATGTATTGCCTGATTGGTGAAGACCAGGGTCGTAAGGTAGTCATACGCGTCAGTGACCCATCCCTCTGTAGAAGAACTGTTCTTCTTACAGACGAAGAATACGAAAACTCTCTGTAGCTCATCCAAATATCTTGTTTATATTGCTCACCGGAACAACCGTTCCTCCATATGCGAGGAGATCCATATCAAGACCATTTGAAGTACCCATATCGGTTATATGACGACGAGTATTGTCATCTTCTAACCGCTCTGGTATGATTTCAGCAACCTCGTATTGACTATATCCGGTACGCTTGAGTACTGCTCCCCGCATCGACGGGTTCTTCTCTTCCATCTCAGCCGCGAGAAGCGCGATCTCATCTCGCGATACATCACGAAGATTATTACGTGCCGGAGTGGGAAGGGAAGTATCCGCACCGACACCCGCGGCCTCACGCTGTGACCGAGTAATCAGGTTATCATGAAGGTCATTGCGCACGCGACCACGGGCTTCTGCGTATGGTGGGGCCGGTGCGGCGACATCATCCTCAACACCGTCCGCCGCGACATACCTGGCCGGCTCCATCACGGCAGACCGAACATAACTACTTTTCATATCACGTGTCTCCATCAAGGTATCGTGTTTAGAAGCGCGAACCATAGACACTTCCTTTCCCGTATCAGCCCCCGAATACTTTTCTTCCGAATGTACATATGGTGGTGAATCGGGGTTATAATACAGTACGGGACATTTAATACCGTCACCCAGAGACCTTTCTGCCCATACCCTATAGGATGGTAAATCGGGGAATATAACAGGATTTACACCATCCTGAAGGGGTTTTTTGCTCTGAAAGATATAGACTCTCCCCTGTTCTCTCACGGCAATCGCGTCGTAGCACGAAGACGAGAATGACTGAGGGGGCTTGTCGGTTGTTTTAACCGGGTCAATCTTCGTTTCATCGCGGTCCTCTGGCTTTGACGGGGTAGTTTCCGGTGACTCTGGCGACTCTGGTAATGCAGTATCTGGTAGGACAAATGATAGGCCTACTAGAACCGAAATAGTTACCAATACGGTTACAAAAACTACCTCGTACATATCTATGGATTCTCATCTTTTTTACGAAGGGGAATAGAATGAAATTACTCGAACTTATGGGCCATCATAACCACCCACATCATATGGATACCCAGGGTAGTCCACCAATGAATGTGGTTGTTGACAAGATACAAGAAGTAAAGGATGGCAAGGCAAAGGGTGTTGTGGTCTACGGCTATATGACTGGTTGCCCACATTGTATTCGCTACGACGGAGTGTGGTCCGAGGCGTGTAACAATTGTCCAAAAGGTGTTTTTACGTACAAGATAATGATGGAGGATTTTCCACAAAATGACCGAAAGATGGGGCCCTCACCGCGTTCATTTCCCACGATATACGCATACACACGCACGCCCAATGGTAAGATTGTCCGCAAAGACCTTTCACAGCACCGTGATGAGATTCATTCTTTGATGGAAGAACTCGCGAAAAACGGAAGCATATCCATGGCGGACGGAGAAGAAGAAATACTGGATGACGATGAACCATCTTATTCTGCGATTTCTACGCCGACGCGATTCCCCCGGACAAGACCCGCTACACACAAGCGTAGGCGCCGGAAAGCAACAAAACCCAAAGAAGAGACCCAGCGCAAACCCGGGCGAAGACGTCGGAAAGCCACCGGAAAGAAGAAGAGTACACGACGAAGGCGGCGCAACTCAACGCCCGATAAGAACAAAAAACAGTCAAAGTCCCGGGGCAAAGGCAAATCTAAAAAATAAACGCGCCATACTATAGAGAATGTCGGGTATGATTGAAGGTGCTGTTGTTGCTGGATTGCTTGCTGTGGGCGCGGCAGGTGCCACCAAATCTAAGAAGAACACGATGATGAAGAAGTCAGTGAAGGAACTTGCGAAGTCTCTTGAGAAAGTCAGTGCTGCCACCGAGGATGTTGTTAAGGGTACAACCAGTATGACTGAGTCGACCCTTCGTTCATTGAGCGGCATGAAGGGCAAGAAGAGCAAGAGAGGGCGTTCTGCGCGCCGTACAAGGCGCAACCGCCGCCGTGGCAAGTCAATGCGCGCTGCAAAGGGCAAGGGCAAGAAGCGCTCTACCCGCGGCCGTCGTCGTCGCTAGTATGTTCTCGGATGCTAGACCCCTGGTCTGGTGCCCGAATCCACACCTCCGGTACGCGTGAAATCGTATCGTGCAGTATCCATTCAATCGTTCGGTTCGCACTCGCGATATACGTGCGCCCCTGTTTCATCTTGCCGTGCTGAACCCACCGTGTTAAATCACGAGTCAACTCGGGTATCTCGTCCAAAATATCACCCGCGTTGTCTGTTATTTGTTTCTGAATCGCAAGGGACTGATTATGACGCTGTAGGTGCAACTCGCGAAGATGCCGCTGGGTTTCCTCTGCGGTCATTACGTGTTTTGTTTTTTTATGACGGCGCTTATTGGGTTTTTTGGGGATAGGCATTGTGTGTTCCCGTATGCTACTCCATTCTGACGTAATTGACCCATCCATTGAATCGCACGTGGTTCAGCACACACGCCCTTCCTAGGACCCAATACCCATAACAATGTCTCAGATTGAACTTCTTCGCGACGAGTTCACGCCCAACCCGGATGAAGACCTTGTGTTTCAGGTAACCGACATCACAGACCGAGATTCACGGAGGGTTCTATCCAAAGAAGAACACCAAGAACGCGTGCAAGCCGCGAGGCGAAGCGGTTCTACGCCCTATTCGGTCCTTCAGTATGAGAACCCCCGTCTGTACCAGGTCCTTATGTCGGGCATCACTGACACGGGCACTCCGGTAACCCTGAACGTTGGAGGGTTTCGTCCGTTCTTCTATGTAAAGGTCCCGAGTGGTGACACGGGTGTTCCGGCAACCATCTCACTCCTGATGACGATTCGTGATGGGAACTTTGACGGGATCCAGACCGGTGTGGGTCGCGATGAAAAAACCCTCACCCTTCGGGAACTCGTGATTCGTATGAAGAACCGTGCTCTTTGGACGGAGGATGACGACATTGACCCCGAGACCGAGACCCTCATCCAGGCGGCGATTGAATCAGGAGCCGAACGGACACCGAAGAGAACCATCCGGAATCAGCTTCAGGATATCGCGTGGCCTCCCAAGACCGTGCATCGCAGGGATTTGTACTGGTACAAGCCCGATGGGGAGCACGAAACATACCTCCGCATTGAGTTTAACACAAAGGCCGCGATGTATTCCTGGAAGAAGGTCCTCTTGGATGGGAAATCACGGTCCAATCGCATCATTCTCTCCCGCGATACGCGCCCCGTGGCTCTCAGTCTATACGAGGCAAACCTCGAGCCCACGCTCCGATTCATCCATTCTACCAAGATCGGTGCGTGTGACTGGGTACGCATTCCGACAGGGTCATGGGATGTTACGAACACGGTGGGTTCTCCACGAGGAAGCGAGGAAATTTCCTCGGATTCTGAATCAACCGGAGAGGCCACGATTCTCCACGCGGAATGCGACGACTATACGGCGGTTATGCCTGCAACGGAGCAAAGCGGTATCGCTCCCATCCTCACCGCGTCGTTTGATATCGAGTGTGACTCTTCCCACGGGGACTTCCCTCTCGCAACCAAGCGATGGGAGCGGGAGGTTCTTATGATGGCAATCACACCGGGACTCACTCCGAAAGACGCAACCGATGCTCTTCGCGAGGCTGTTTACGGGCATTCCGCAGACTCCAAAAAGACTGCCCCCTTTGGCCCCGTGTATCTCCGGCACCCACCCAAGCGCGGCGACCCCCGCCACGAAAAACTGGTTCATAAATGGATCACGGAGTCGCTCGTCGCGCGTGTAATGGAGGCCGCGGTACGAAAAGACGGTGGCAAGGAACACGCCCAGAACATTCTCGCCACGGATACCCCCTCGTGGACCGGTGGTATCCGTGGCGACCCAATCATCCAAATCGGCACAACCTTTCACCGAAACGGCGATATCATTGCCCGCCACATCGTAACCCTCGGGACGTGCACTCCGAGCGGGGTTCCGGGCACGGAGGTAGTGCAGGCGGAAACCGAGGAAGATGTGCTGCGTGAGTGGGTACATCTTATCCATACCACTGACCCCGACGTGATTACCGGATACAACATCACGTTCTTCGATATGGGATACATTCAGGAGCGCGCAGAGGTTCTCGGTGTGGCAGAGGAACTCACCGGCAGCACCTTGTTGTCACGCTATCCCGGGGTGAAGGCACGATACCGCGAGTCTCGTCTGTCTAGTGCGGCAATGGGAGACAACTTCTTGAAAACGATCGAGATGCCTGGTCGGGTGGTGCTTGACCTCTGTGCCGCGGTGAGGCGCAACTTCGCGTCACTATCGTCATACAAGCTAGACTCCGTCGCACAAGAGTTCCTGTTCGGCTATGTTCTCGGAGCAACAAATGGGTCATCCGATGGCGAAGTTGTAATCCTGACAGATGACGTGTATGGTCTCATCGAAGGTGGATATCTCCACGTGTGTGACTTTGAGGGCGAAGATATCGGTGGGAAGTTGCGTATCGTAAACATCCGAGACGCGTCCGACGAAGATGTCGCGTCTGCCGGTTCTAAGTCACGCGGTTCAAAGCACGCCATCGTGGTTGATGTTCGCGGGAGCGGAGGAGACGACGAGGTCGCAGAAGAGATTCGCGTCAAGGCAAGGCGCTGGACACAGGCAAAGGATGATGTTCCTCCCAGTGAGATCTTTCGTCTGCAGAAGGGGTCTGCAGACGACAGGGCCATTGTTGCGAAGTACTGCGTTCAGGATTGTGACCTCGTGCTGCGACTTCTCCAGAAACTAGACCTCATTCACAACGGTATGGCAATGGGAACGGTTTGTTCTGTCCCACTCTCTTACATCTTTACGAGAGGACAGACCATCAAGTCGGCATCGCTCCTGTTCCGCGAGTGTGAGCAAATGGGTTTGATTGTTCCAGTACTCCCATCCCCGACGCGCGCTGAAATGAACGATTCATACGAAGGCGCGGTAGTTCTTGAGCCGAAAACCGGGTTGTACCTCGAAGAGCCCGTGGCCGTTCTTGATTATTCGAGCCTGTATCCATCGTCTATGATCTCAGAAAACATCAGCCACGACAGCATCGTGGCAATCTGGGATAAAGATAACAGTGATCGGATTGTTCACGTGCGTGGAAATCAAGAACTCGCAGAATCCCTCGAGAAAGGAAAGTTCGTTGATATCACGTTTGACCGATTTGAGCCCGACCCCGAAGATACTCGCAAGCACCCCGTGAAGGTCAAGGTAGGAACCCGTACGTGTCGGTTTGTACAGTTTGAAGACGGGAACAAGGGTATCATTGGTACGATCCTCCGGCAGCTCCTCGGGAAGCGCAAGGAGACAAAGAAGCGGATGAAATCCGAGACCGATACGTTCCGGAAGGGCCTCCTGAACTCTCTTCAGCTGGCGTACAAGGTGACCGCCAACTCTCTCTACGGGTCTCTCGGTGCGAAGAACTGTAAAATCCGATTCCAAGACCTGGCTGCATCCACGACCGCGTACGGCAGGAAACTTCTGAACTATGCCCGGGAAGGACTGGAGCGAACGTACGGGCGTGATGCGAGACCCGATTGTGATGCACAGTACGTCTATGGAGATACCGATTCGGTATTTGTGAAGTTCTGTCCGAAATACCCCGATGGGACACCGATGCGCGGCAGAGACGCGCTTGTCAAAACCATCGCGCTTGCGAAAGAAGCAGAGGTGGCTCTGTCTGGTCCCCTGCGGGATCCGCACTTCTTGGAGTATGAGAAGACATTCTACCCCTTCATGCTCTTCTCCAAGAAACGGTACATCGGGATGAAGTACGAGGAAGACCCCGATAAGTGCAAGCAGGCAAACATGGGTGTTGTTCTTAAGCGCCGTGATAACGCGCCGATTGTGAAGGAAATCTACCAGGCGGTCGTTGACACCATTCTGAAAGAACGAGACCTGGAGAAGTCCATCGTGGTTGCAAAGGGTATCCTGCGTCGACTTATCGGGGGTGAATACGGGCTAAAGAAACTCACGATTACAAAATCACTGCGTGCCCATTACGCCAACCCCGATAGCATCGCGCACAAGGTTCTCGCAGAACGCATCGGAGACCGAGACCCAGGAAACAAGCCGAAGCCAAACGACCGCATCGCATACGTGTACTTTGACGCTACCAAGACCCGCGACTCAAAGCGACAGGGAGACCGTATCGAAACACCAGAGTTTATTACCGCGAACAAGCTCGCACCTGACTATCGTCACTACATCACGAATCAGATTCAAAAGCCGCTTACACAGCTGTTTGCCCTGTTCTGGTCGCAGGTGCCACAGTCATCTCCGTCTGTGAGCCAAAAGAACATCAACCTCAAGCGTTCCTACGCAAAGCAAAATCCGTTTGCCACAACCGCCGCAAAGACGGAGCGGGAGATTGACCGCATGATTGCGGGTGACATTGAGCGCGTTGTATTCACCGATTCAATCCGTAAAGCAGTGCGCAAGCGCGTTGGGCCGATGGATGCATTCATGAAACAGATGAATCGCCGTGGAGGGATCTGAGACCCGATGTGTTGTTGAAACGTATTTTTACACACAAAAAGCAAACCCGAAAACACATTTTACGAAACTGAGATATAAAATTTCAGGTGGGGGTATATATATGAGCAGATTCACACTTATCAGGACAGATTCATACATATCCGGACAAAATCACACATATCAGGACAAATATCGTTCAAGATTCACACATATCAGGACAAGATTTTTATAAGATTATCATTTATCCGGACAAACTTTTAAATCATTTTGGAGTATACATACTCTAATAAAACAAACAAAACACTTACATTGACATATGTATATTATAATGCATACATTCACACGTTCACACATATCCAGACAATATTCACACATATCCAGACAATATTCACACATATCCAGACAATATTCACACATATCCAGACAATATTCACACATATCCAGACAATATTCACACATATCCAG
>Ga0075110_1000021_pt1 | contig 74126 bp, 81 predicted proteins | sample AntAceMetag02UK8_FD_69799 | JGI IMG/M metagenome (GOLD analysis project Ga0075110, IMG submission 69799) | Saline lake microbial communities from Ace Lake, Antarctica - Antarctic Ace Lake Metagenome 02UK8 | ecosystem: Environmental > Aquatic > Non-marine Saline and Alkaline > Saline | place... | reverse complement strand
CGTCGCCGTCGCCGTCGAATTCGTCGTCGTCGTCGTCGTCGTCATCGGGGAACGCCGTGTCGTCCTCCGGCAGGCCAGCGATCCGGCGCATCTCCCTCATCTCTTCCCGCGCATCCTCCCCTCGAATGAGCGGCTTCACCAAGATGTGCCGCGTGATGTGCGTGTCCATGCCAAAGTCGCCGTGCCCCTCGACCACGACGTAGCGTCCGGGGAGCTGCTGGTACCGATGGTGCATTCCAAAGGCGTGCATCCGGAACTGCTGCAGGGTCATGCTGCCACCGACCTTTGCCAGGCGCTGCGGGCTCGCGGCAAACGGCTGCATCCTTGACTGAGGCCAGAGCCCGAGGGACACGTCCATCTCGTGGCTGAGCATGAGCTGCCGCGCCATGGACCCCTTGGGCGCGTGATCCCTGAGGTACGAGTTCCGGCATCCGGGTGAGCAGAACACCTTGGGATAGAGCTCCGTAAACGACGCCCCGGGCAGCACGTCGTCCTCGCCTCCCGGGTCGGCCGCTGCCGTCGTCCTATGCTTGATCTTACGAATGACCGCAAACCACGGCTTCCCCTTGAAGGGGTGGAAGTCCCAGGCGCAGTGCAGATTACAGCTCTTCGGGTACTTGGACGCGCTAAAGTTGAACCGGGACAGCACACACTCTTCCGCGTACTGCGGAGCCATCGAGCTGGACCGCAAGTAGCTGCACTCGACTTCACGGATGTGCGGGAGCCCGCGTTGGACGCTTCGGCTCGCCCCCGCCCCCGCCCCCGCCCCCGCTCCTGCTCCTGCTCCTGCTCCTGACGCCGACGCCGACGCCGACGCCGACGCGACAGAACCGCTCTCTTCCGCGTCCATCATCGGCAGCGCAGCGCTGAGCTCGGGAGGCAGATGGACCTGAACGGACGGAGCCTCCATCTCGTCCTCATCTTCCTCTTCGTCGGATGACGACGAATCGGACAGCATGGGGACGCCGCCTCCGCAGCCCAAAGGAGATGCCGGCGGCTCCGGCGGCTCCGGCGGCTCCGGCGACGATGCTTGCTCTCGCGTGGAAGAGGCCAACTAAACGTCGTCTTCTCGAGTCGTCTCTGCGGTTCGTTTGGTATTGGAGCGCCTGGCATCGGCGCGCTGCTTCGGCTTCATACCGGTCTTCCGTCGGCTCTCCATTGACTTCTTGGCTCCGGGCAGCATCGAGATCGGACGGGACGGAGGTGGTTTGCGCCCGGATCTGCCTTTGGGTGCCGTGGGGTGCCCCTACGATTCCATTCAGTCGTGCGTAAAGTGAAGCTTGGCTTCCGCGGGTGCAAGCGGAACTGGAATCGGAACCGGCACTTGACGGCACTTGACGGCACAAGGGTGTGTCCTTCAGTGTCCGCACTCGGCACGACATTGCTAAAATTCCTGTGTCAGGTCCTTCCCTCAAACAACCACGCAGGGTCTTTGCGGCAGAATGCTGTCGGCTTCCGTGTTTGGGGATCTTCCTGTGCCGGACGAACGAGAGATTGTTGTGATAGCTCTGGCCACCAAGTCGCACCAGGTGTTGGATCGGTATCCCGCGTGGCGCCTTGCAACAAGCGACGAGAGATGGAGCGAATCACGACGATCGCAGTCGCAGGCGCTCCAGGCTACCCTGGATTCGATTCATCACGCGAGATACTAGTGGATCGTTCCGTGCAAGCAGGGCCTCGGCGACGCGTCTGGTGTGCTGGTGCTCGTACTTGACGGAGCGAAGCGGGCTTAGATCCCGTCGGCGGCGCAGGGAGACGATTATTCAATCAGCCGCCTGGCCTAGTATCTTCGGCTTCTGCGGCCGCTGCAACGGCTTCCGCTTGGAGTCGCACTGATGCACCCCGATTCGGTCTCGTCCGTGGTGCTGCATGGAGCTACACACGGGCTGCTGCGAGCCGTACGCAACGACCGGCCGCTTCGCATGTTCACCACCTCGGTCGCGGAAGCGCAACCCTCGAGTTCGGGCTCCGGCGGCGGCGGCGCGGGAACCGAGTCTTCACTCGCAGCGGCGTCGACGGAGAGAACGACCGCGGACGCAGGGGCAGCGACAGAGGAAGGGGAAGGGGAAGGGGAAGGGGAAGGGGCAGAGGCAGAGGTCTGTTTGTCCCACTGGGGCGTCCGGGCCCGTTCCGACAGAGAGACTTCGGCCGCGATGCGTATGGAGCAGAGCCTGCAGGAGGCGATGCTGGGGGCCGGCGGTTCCGACCGGACGCGGGTGTGCACGGACCCTTTGCTGCATGCTCTTTGTCGGCTAGTTTGGTCGGCGGCATCCCAGGCGGACGGTGATCCATCGGACCCCAGCGGCGGGCGTCGCGGAGCAGTGGTGCTGGCGCCCGACTGGGTGTGTGTCGCCATCAACGCGTCGCAGCCCAGCTGGTCGTCGCTTCGAGTGCGCGTGGCGACGAACGTCTCGAGCACCCTTTGCAAAGTCATCGAGTCGGTGGCGGGCAACGACGAGGGAGAGCAAGAGGCAGAGGCAGCGCAAGAGGCAGAGGCAGAGCAAGAGGCAGAGGCAGAGCAAGAGGCAGAGCAAGAACCTGACGTAATCCTTATTCCACACAGCGTGACCAACAAGAACGGATTTGGCATTGCCTGGGCTCGCCTGGCGCTGCGTCTGCTGCAGAGGCCAGCGGAGTTCCGCGATGTCGGGGATCCTTTGGCCGTGGAAGTCGCGACGCAGGGTGCGTTTGCGACCGTCCCGATCCGATTCCTGCAGCGCAACTTGAACTCCGTTCGCAACAGCCGCTGGGCGGGAGGGCTGCCGACGCTTTTGGCGGGCCGACGGAGGCACTGGTTCCTGGTGCGAATGGTGCGAAGCGGCGCCGAAGGCCTGCTCACGGCTTCCGAGTGGCTAACACGGTGGGCCGTGCCCCGAGACACGCGTCTGCACGACGTAAGGATGACAACACACAAGATTCCCGCCACAGTGGCCGAGGACCCCAGGCGCGTGTGTGTGATCCTGCCACAGCTCCGGATCACCCCGCTCGAGAGGCCACGTCCGGGAGTCGGTCCGGGAGTTGTCGGTCCGGGAGGGGGAACCTCGGCGGGAGAATTCTCCGACGCCCGGGCCGGGCAGGCTGCCCCGGAAGCCGAAGACGATGCTTCAGACCACGATGAAGCGTTGCCGGATCGACGTGTGCAAGAAGTGGGAGAGGACGCTGTTCTGGAATACTTCCAAGCTACGCTGAAGCCACAGCTGGATGACGCGCACTAGATCCTGGCAAAGAACCAGGAGAAGCTGGCAATCTGGGAAGAGTGTCTGAAGGAAGCGAGGGCGTGCCCACGCGGACCCGGACCTGCGGACCGCTTTGAAGCGCTTCTTGAGCACGAGATGCGATTGAGCTAGGGTCAGGGACTGGACGATGTCATGCGCCGAGGCATGACGATTGGGATGATACGCAGACGCGTGTAGCACCAGGCCGAGGAGACGGAGGATGCTCACCGCCGGCAGGCGCTGCTGCAGCAGCAGATGGTCGATTCGGAACGCGTCCTCTCTGAGGCGCTGTCTCAGGACCGCCCGGAATGCGTGATAGCCGTGCAACCCGCGGATTGCCTCACTGCGTGCGGCCATTGGTTCCAGTCCGCGGCTCTGATGCGGTGGCACTCCACCAGCCCCGGCACGGCAACTTCCACGTGCCCGCAGTGCCGTCGGGTGCTGTGTCTGCCCAAGGACGCCGTTCGGGTGCGCCGAACGCCTCGTGTGCAGGATGGTACGGAGTCGGCACCGGCCGCGTCGGGCGCCGGGACGGGAGGCGAGTCGCCGAGCCGTGGATTTTACTGGCACGGCTCGGAGATGATCGGTCGAGCGATTCGTGTGGAGGAAGGACACGCGGTTGCGGACTTCCTTCGTCGCACTCGCGGCCTGTTTGCGGGGCGCGGAGAGGACGACAATCCTATGGTCCAGCTAGACCGCGCGACGCAGGCTGTGGCCCACGGCTTCCTGGGTGAGCCCGGGGTAGTTCTGGTTCCGGGGACGATAGGACAAAGATCGGCGGGTCTCATGCGCCCTTTGAAGACACCGGTGACTCTGACGCAGCTGGTGCACCGCAGGACACAGGTTGCACTTACGGTTCCCGGCTTCCTGAGCGTCCCCGTGGCGCCTCAGTGGATCCTGGTGCCCTGCCACAAGCTCAAGCAGGCAGACCGGAGGACACAGCTGCTTCTGGAGGCGCGCGCGGCCCTCGACGGCAAGGGAGGGGCTGTTCTGTTTGCGTCGTCGATGGCTGAGTTGAACCTGTGCCAGATCGACGAGGCTCTCGAGCACCTTTGCTCGGACCTTGCGCGCAGAACCTGCGTCTCGGAGAGCTTCCTAACACCGCACTCGCGAGTTGCAGCTCCGTCCTGGGTGCTGGTGAACCTAGGAGATGCGGATGGCGATCGTATCCGCGGCACGAGGTCCACGGACAGTGAAGGCAGCGAGGACGAACCCATTCTCCGGACGGAGGCGGCAGCAGCAGCCGGCCTGGTACAATCATCCGTCGCGCGCGGGTTCGAATCCGGCAGCAGACGGCTTCCGGTGCGTCGCAGCCAAATTCGCTTACCGGGTACAGCCGGCTCCGTGGATCGCGCCTGGGGGGAGCCCATGGCCGTTCCCCTGCTCTCGTACGCGCAGGGACCGAGGCTGGCTGGTGCGCCCGCATCTCTACTAAACCTCGGTCTGGGCACAAGATTCGACGAAGGCTTGGCGACCCGGATTCGCCGCATCCAAGATTCGGACGTGCGATTCCTGCACCTGCTTCGCGTCGCCAACGAAGGCGACAACGACGACGGAGACGACGAAGACGGAGACGAGGCCGAAGATCAGGAAGACGGAGACGAGGCCGAAGACGAAGACTGACAAAGCTCATGGGCATCGCACGTGTCGTCCCTGGCTGGCGTCGGCCGATCAATCGCGCATCGCGCTTCAAGCTTCGGTGTAATTCGTGTTCCCCAAGTCTCGCACGCCCAGCCGGCGGCGGAGGATCGGCTCCACCGGGGGGGCGTCGAGAATCCCCAGGGTCTGTGACGCCGCCCCGGCTACGGTGGATCGGAGCAGCTCCGCTCGGTCTTCGATGCTGGCCTCGCGACGCGAAGATGTGTGCTGGAACACGATGAAGAATCCACCGAGCACCAGCACCAAAGTCACGAATATCTCGACGCCCGAAGCCACGATCAGCGGCCACGCCATCCACTTGTCTGGGACGCCCGGACACGTTCCCTCCCGACGCGCTTGCTGCACCCGAATCGCCAGAACGATGCCCACGGCGTGGCACGCCAGCAGGGCCAGCACGATCAAGAGAGCCACCACCGTACGCCACAGCATGCTCGCGTCGGCTTTCGTTCTCCCGGGGTCGCAAAGGGTGAAACTGTGCAGCGCGCGCATGGCCGGACAGATCTGGGAACGACCGGCGGCGGCCGCCCGAGCGGCTCGTGTGGCGGAGTTGGATGCCGACGTGCGGCTCGCCAACGAGCGCCGGCTGCTGCAAATAGCAAACGAAGGTCCTCCCCTGCCCGCGCCAGTGTCCAAGCGAGAATCCCAGGGCAACCTCCGATTCATCGTGACGATGCTGGGAATCCTGTGCGGGGTTGCTGGGCTCGTGCTGGCCGCGATCGTCCTGGGCCGGCAGGACGCCTCGCACCGCCTGCCCAAGAACCAGCGCGTGTCCGAGTCGGACCACAGCCCGGGCGAGGCGCAGACGGGATTCATGGGCATCATCCATCATCTCACGCCCGAGGAGGAAGGTGTGGACGCGCGCTTCCTGTCCTTCCGAGTGCGAGTGGACGCGGACAAGCTGGAGGTGTACCGGAACAACACCGGGTACCCGAGCACCGCCTTCTCGATGAAGCGCGCCAAGGCGTCGGAAGGAGGGAGCAACAACTTACCGGACCTCAAGTACACGACACGGGTCACGAACCAGAGTGTGGCCACGGTGCAGATCACCGGACCCTCAGGCCTGCTGCAAACACACACTCCTCTGGTGACGTCGGCCATCGCGCTCAACGCAGACGGCCGCTTCAACGCGTACGCCATGGCGGGCGGTAATAATGGTACCGGCGGCGTGATTGCCAACGTCATCCTCGTGCAGGAGAACCCCGACGGCAACGCGCAGTACGGCAATCGGGACGCCAACTTCAAAGGTGACGTGGACATGAACATTCAGATCATGATGGTGCGCAAGGCGCTCGCCATTAACCAGGGAACGTGAACTCAGGGGTTGCCTGATGACAAACCCATCAAACCTGAATTCGCCTGGTTGCAACCCGGTACCTCATGTACCGGCACTTGACCGGCCTCTGGGAACCACACCGCAACCACATTCACATGTAGCATGGCCGCATGGCCGCATGGCCGCTGCTGGAGGTGGTGGTGCGTACGACCACACCGACTTTGTTAAAGTGTGCCGGCACGGATCGGTGGAAGACGCGTGTGCTTTGCTGGCTCTCACCGGAGAAGACCGTGTCGACGTGCACGCGGACGATGAGGCCGCTTGGCGATGGGCGTGCAGGAAGGGATGCACTGACGTTGTCAAGGTGCTTCTGGATCTGACTGGGGACCGACGCATTGACGTGCATGCTGAGGGTGAAGACGCCTGGCAAGGGGCGTGCATTAACGGACACACGGACATGGTCGAGTTGCTTCTGGGGCTGACCGGGGATCGACGCATTAGGAACACACGGGCGTGGTCGAATTGCTTCTCACCTCCGGAGCAGACCGGCTTCCCTCTCGCGCTGCCTTTAAAGAGGGAACGAGCAAGTATTCAAAAGAGCTACGGCCCTACGAGCACTGGGTCTGTCGCAACAACCCGCGCCTGCAAAGGCTCATGCAGTTCCGCGACACGGTGCTGGTGAGGCGCGGATTGGCTTGGGTGAAGTGCTGCTGTGAAGAAGGGAGGCCTCTGCAGCTAGAGGCGGTCCTGCATGATTTGCGGGCGGTGAAGCTCTTGGATCGGTCGGCTCTGCGGGGTTGGATGGACGTGGCGCAAACCAAGGGTCACCCGGGCTGCGTGGAGGTTCTGAAGAATGTGTTGGTTGACTCCAAGAAGATCTGATTTATCCCAACCCTTTTTTAACCGTCGTGTTTGCCAACACGCAGATATAATTTATGTCAGCGCGCCCGTTACTCCAACCCAATCGATGTCCCACTCCACCCGAACTGGGGGGCTGCCGTGAAGCCGCGCCGGCCCGTCCATTCCCTCGATCCGCTCTCGCTGACTCTCAATCTGCCTCTGCTTCTCCGCCTGTCCCAGATCCGCGCACGTCGGGCAGTTGTCGTCCGCGGCGGTCCTGCCCCATTCGGACGTCTCAAAGACCAGGCTGGGGTGCTCCTCCACGACAAAGTGTCCGTGGTGCGACCGCTTCCGCAGAAGGACGTCCTCGAGCCCGTAGGTGCCAGACAGCCTCTCGTCGTACCCTCCGCGCGCCAGGAACCCCCGTGCGTGCACCACAAACAAGTTGGGCCACTGCTCGGGCCCCTTGACCGACTTGCGCACTGTCCACACGGTGGCGGGGCTGCTTGCGACGGCCGGTACCCCCTCCAGAAGCTGGCGCAAGTGCCGAGGCCGCAGCCCAAAGTCCTGGTCCAGCAGACAGACCGTCTCCGTGCGCGAGGCCATGCATGCCGTGTTGCGCGCGCCCCCGTTGTTGAAGCCGACGTCTCGATGCAGCGTTATGATCCCCACGGCGCACGGCAGACGCAGCGTGCGGAGCTCCTCCATGACCACGTCCACCGCCCGCGGGGACCCCGCGTCGTCCGCCAGAAGCAGGTCCACACGGGCTCCCAGATCCGCCGGCCACGTGGCGGCGTTCCGCAGCAGCGCCCGGACGCTGTCCGGACTGGAGTAGGTTGAGTGCACCACCGTGGCCCTGTTTGCGTGAGCTCGCGGACGGGGATGCGCCGGCTGCAGCTGCCATCCTTGTCCCAGTCCCCAGCTCTCCGGGAACGCCCGAGCGGTGCGGCGGGCCCCGAACGAGCATGGACACTGCGCTCCTTCTTCCATCCCCGGCCCCTCGAGAGCACCGCCACGGAACCACACAAAGGGACCCAGAGGCCGTCCCGCGTCGGCGGAAGCCAAGCACCACAGCACCACCGCGGTGGCCAGCGCGTACGCTCCGGCCAGAGCAAGGGTCCAGTGGGCCGTTGTCATACGACGGCCTCCAATGGCTTTGGCTGCTGCCCGTTTACACCACCTCTCCCGCGTCCTCTCGCACCGCCGCTTCGGCCGCTTCTTGCGCAATGCTTCCGACCCAGCCCAGCATCTCAAAACCCGTCCATTCCCGCAAAGGGATCGTCCTCTTCGACATCGCCCGCGACTCCTCCGAATCGTCGCGATCGCGAATCGTCACCTCCTCCAAGTGCCGAGGCTGGTGCGTCCGACTCGGCTGCGATGCCAGTGGCCCTTCCTCTCGGTCCGTTGGCTTTGCGATCGTCGTCTCCGTCTCCGTCTCCGTCTCCGTCTCCGTCTCCGTCTCCGTCTCCGTCTCCGTCTCCGTCTTCGCTGCCGCTGTTGTCGCTCTCCTCCCGGAAGTCTCTATGCACTCGCTAGCCGCGGTCGAATCCGGGGCTGCTCCAGACGCTTTGCTCGTTCGAGTCTGGCTCGGTGTCTCCAGGAGCTCCTTCTCCGTGGCCATGTCCCGCTTCCCCTGGTTCCACCCCAGCTCGTCCGGATCCGTACACGCCGCCCTGGCCTGCCGCACTTGGTCCGCCAGCCTCGCCCGCTCGGGGTGGTCCGGAGCCAGGTGCCTCGCCGTCTCCAGTGCCGTCCGCCGCAACAGTCCCGCCTCGCGGTTCGCGCACCGCAGCAGCGTCGCGTTGCGGTCTTGGTTCGGAGGCAGCTCCGCCGCCGCTCGCAGGGCCCTGACCAACGGGTGCGCCTCGTCCAGAAGCTCCGGTTGCACCAGCGCCGCCGCCGCCGCTCGCAGGCTTTGCGTCAAACCTTTGGAAGTATTCTCTGGCCTGCTGGGTCGCTCCATCCGCGTCGTTTCCCGTGGCAATCGCGACCAATCGATCAAGCTCCGCTTCGGCCCGTCGCAGACCTTCCCCCGTCGCGTCTCGTCCGGCGACGGATCCCACCTTGGAATCTAGGCCTTCGGGAGGGTCGCTGCATAGCTGGAACAGCATGGCGTAGTCTCCGTCCAGCGCGTGACCGTACGCCGGAGGGGCGCCGCACCATTGCGGATGCCCGTCGAAGGACTCGTCTGGCGCGACTCTAGCCTCTTCTGTCGTGTACGTGTGCGCCAGGAACGCCTCCGTCACGGGAAGATTTTCGGGGCAGTGCTGCGTCACGAGCACGTGCATACGGCGCCGCATCGCTCGGCCGAGCTTGAGCTGGCTGTCGTACAAGTGGTTCCGCGCATAGGCCTGCTCGGCTGGGGTAAACTCGGGGTAGAAGAGGAGCTCTCGGCGAACGCGAATCATGATGCCGACGAGGTGTCGGAGGACCTCGGGCGGCAGCCGAAGCGTCTTCGTGGCTTCTTCCATCTGGTACACCGTGTCGCCCGGCTTGGCCTGCTCCGGGAAGGGAGTAACGATCCGGTGGGGCGGAACGGGAACCGAGGGAGACGCCATGAACGACTTGTTTTTTTAAGGGTCCGCGCACTAAACCGAACACAACCGAATGGAAGACGGTTTGGCGGCCACAGCGAGGTAGTTCCGGCACCACCCGCCAAGTCGGTCGGTGTCGTCGCGTTCACCAATCCCTTCTCGGCACCGACGACACATCCGCTGGACCCAAGAGTCGGCCTGCGTCTGGAGCGGCCGGTGCGTCCCGACTCGCATCGACACTGAATTGAATCGCCCGCTCGCACACCGGACCGGACACTACCCAGAACTCACCATTCCCCAAGAGCGCCATCGCATGGCGACCGCTTCCGGCGCGGACGCCTCTTCGTCGTCGTCTTGTCTGTCCCTGGCGGCTGCGACGGCACCTGTTGCTGGGGCAGCGTTGGCGGCGACGGCCTCCGCTGCGGTGCTGGACATTCACGGCCAGAAGGTCCCTCGCATAACGTGGCGCACGGGGCTCTTCTTTGGCGGTGACAACGTGCCCACGGATCAGGTGGCTGAGCTGCGCCAGCGAGGCCTGAGCCAGTGGTGGACGCACCGCAGGCTGCAGCTGATTTTTGGCGACGAAGGCACCGAAGCCTGTAACATATCGGCGAGAGAACTCAAATGCTTCACGACCAACTACATGCGCGAGCATCCCATCGTGTACCGCGTTCGGTACCAGCAGGACAGCGACAAGAAGCTGGTCGACCTGCGAAGCCTGGCCGGTAACCTCATGACGCTTCTCCGACGGTCCAAGCTTGACGCCACGATGCGACAGCCGCGGTGCTACTACGTCATGCGCGGGGCCATTGTGCCCACCACGGTAGCGCGTCTCAAGCTCTTCCAAACCTACTGGGAGCACGGTGTCATCCACGCGGCCATTGCCCATCTCCCGTCGGTGCGGCCCTTCAAGCGGCGCACGAACAAGGTAGCTGGGCTGCTTCGGCAGCTGCAGGGCGGTCGGAGGGTACAGCACCGCGAGCACGACGGGCCCGTGCGCGGAGGAGCGGTGTCTCGGGGTATGCTAGCCGGCCTCGGCTTGGTGGAAGTTCGCGACGAAGACGCGCTTCCGTTGCTTCACGGCACCTTTGCGGAAGCCGCCGAAGTGGTGGCAACGAGAACGCCCTTTGGAACCGAGACCGAGGTGCGGAGCCTGATCAAGGCGCCGCTCGCCGGCACCAAGCGACCGAGAGGACGACGGATGCGCGGATCACAAGCCGTGCCGTCCGCCTGCGGGGCCGCCTGCGGGGCCGCCTCGACTGGCGCAAGGGCAACGCCATCGCCGCCGCTGGAGGTATTTGACACTTCGGAAGAGGTCCTGCCGGTCGATCCGAAGCCACCAACAAAGCGCGCGCGCACGGAACCTCGACCGGCGGTCGCTGGTGGCACCCGGGAGGAGACGCGCGGAGAGGACGCGCCGTGGCGGGGCCTGGAGCTGTCCGTCCCCCCGTGCCTGGAAACGTGACGCTCCCAGGAAGCATGCAGACGTCGCATGCCAACATGGCACACATGGTCCTGTGGGCCGCGGCGCTGGGAGGAGTGGCCCTGGTCTCGACGCTTCTGATCTCGGGAGCGGTGAACGCCGGAGGCCGCCGCGACAACGAGACCGATCTCATCGCGACCTCCAGGCAGCAGCACGCTCTGGTCGCGGGTCTCGCGGGCGTGAGCCTGCTCGTCGGGGTGATGGCCCACACTATGGGACCGTTGTTTACATCGATGCGCACCGGGACTCTCACGACCGCCGCCTTCCTGGCGGCTCTGGGGGGAGCGGTCATGGTGGCGGGCTGCGCGGCGTCGGCTCTGGTGCAGTACTTCCAGAGCGCCCCGCAGCGCACGCTCGAGAGGGATTCGGCGTACGACGACCGTCACGGGTCCGCCCGAGCCGCGGGCGTGGCCGCCGCCATCTTTGGACTCGGCAGCCTGGTGGCCATTGCGACCTCGCTCGTCCTCCTGCACCGATCCGCCGTTGAGACACCCGAGACAAAACACTTCCGGATCCAGTCGCTCTTTGACCGGTGATCGATCTCGGTGCCGCTGTACTGTGGCCGACATCTTGCATATCCCTTCGGGCGCGAAGCGTGTGCGTTCGTTTGCCTGTTGCTGACACACGCCCAATTTTGAGCCGGTGGCCTTCCTTCCTTCCGTTCGCTTCGTCTGCACTAAATCCAGAGCGTCGTCCACATGGCGCTGCCTCCACCTTCCGATGTCGAGACGGACGATGACCTGGGTCGCAAGCCCCAACGACGCGGTCGTAAGCCCCTCATCAAGGTCATGGTAGACTGCGAGTTTGGAGGCCAAGACTTTTGCAACGACATGATGGCCATCAGCCTAGTGGCCTTTGACGATCCTTCTTCCGTGCCAGGTGTCGTGACCGACGTCAAGCAGCTGGTGCGGCAGCACGCCACCTTCCGCATCCGGCTGGCCAAGGACTGGGCCGCGCAAGCTCTGCCACAGACGGTGACGTGGATGCGCAGGACGGTTCCGGACTTGCTTCGGTGGCTGGAGGAACCGGGAGGGCTGGAGAGCAAAGAGGCGGCGGAGAAGACGGCCGCGTTTGTGCGAAGGCTGCAGAGAGATTACGATGTGTGGTGGACCTCCAAGCCAAGTCACGTCGATCTGGGTCGCGTATCGGCATGGCTGACACACCACCTGGGCGCGGAGGCGCCTCTCCTGGGCTACTACGGGTCCTGCCTCCAGACCATGCTGCAGCAGCTGAGCAAACGCACGGGGCTGACACGACGCCTGATCACAGAAGCCATCACCATCGAGCAGCGAAGCCTCAAGGCCACACCCACGCATCACCCCTTCCAAGATTGCCTGGCGCAGATCGTGGCGTACCACACCGTGAACCGTCTGGCGCAGCTGTCCCAGGCGTTTGGGTCGAGGCTCCGATCCCTGCGGCGATTCGTGCACCACTACGCCGGCAACCTGATCAACGAGCCGATTCCTCGCCTGCCACCGGTCCCCGACTACTGGAGCCCCCTCGCACAGGCAGATCCGACCGCCGACGCCGCCAGTGCGGGAGGCGGAGGCGGTGGAGGCGAAGGCACCGCGTCCTTCCCAAGAGTACCGCAACCCGCGTTCGGAGCGGCCGCGGCACTCACCGGTCCGTGGTCGAGCATGCCGCCGGGAGCGGGAGGGATGGGGGCGGGGCCAGGGGGCTGGCCACCGTCGTCCGGCGCTTCTTCAGTCGTCGGCGGACCCGGGGCGTGGGGATGCTTCGTTCCCCATCCGATTCATCCGCAGGCACGACCAAGGCCGCAGGCGCAGCCCCTGCCCCAACCCCAACCCCGGCTGCAGCCCCAGCCCGGCTTCCGGCTGCAGCCCCAGCCCGGCTTCCGGCCGCAGCCTCGGCTTCAGGTCCAGTCTCGTCCCCAGCCTGCGCCGGCGGCGGCGCCTCGGGCCGGCTCCGCTTCTGCGCCAACACCGACAAGCGCGGCTCCGCCTGCTCGGTCGTCGAAGACAACAACGATTCCTGGCCTGCCTAAGCGCGGCTGATCCCGGCCGTCGCCCGCCGACGAGGCTCCGATCCCACGAGAGGGGGGTCGTGCCCCACCGGGTCGCGAAGATCTCCGGTCCCGGTGACGACGCCCGCTGCCTTCATCCGCGGCTCCAGGAGCTCCTCTATGCGGGCCTGCATCCATGGACACTGGTGCACGACGTAATGCTCCCATCCCGAGTGGAAGCTCACAAGGTACAGCTCCTTGACGTCGTATCCGTAGGCCTTTGCCAAGACCCACGCGTACGAGTTGACCTGAATGGCGTACTTGTTCAGATGCGTATCCAGCATATCGCTGCACGGACCCTTCCCGCGTCGCATCTTCCACTTTGGCTTCCGGGGCGGCTGGCCTCCCGCCCGCCGGATCGTCTACTCCTCTTCCATCTCGGTCACTTCCTCGTACACGTGCTTGCTCCGCTTCCAGTCGATGATGACGACGCATCCGTACCGCGCCACGTCAAGCCCCGGAAGAATCCCCTGCAGCGCCGCGCACACGTCTCTCCGCTTCGAGGACACGATCGACTGCTTGCCGTCTTTGCGCACCTTACAGATCCCCTCGAGCCCCGCCGCACGCAGCTGGCTCCGGACGTGACACTCCCCCTCCTCGTTCAGGTAGTACCCCACAAAGTCGATCGTTCCCGCGAGGCCCAGCTTGCGGTGGAAGATCTCCCATTCGGTGCGGAGAGGAACAAGACCACGAGGGCGGAACCACTCAGCGTACCACCGCCGGAAGAGCGCCATCTCCGGAGACCGGTAGTCGTACACGATGCCGTTCAGCGCGCACTCCGCGTCAAAGTGCATCTTGGTTCCCTTGTTGCTCTGGATCGTTCCGTTGTCTTCCCAGCTCGCAAGGATCTCGGCCCTCGACATTCCTGTGCCGTCCGACTTGCGATACTTTGCGTGGCGCTCGTGCCGGAAGGGGAAGTCTTTGGACGCCAGCATCCGGTCAACCGCCGATTCCTGGTCAAACTCCTCAAAGTGCGGCGCCGCCAGCGAGCTGATGCTCCCCTGCGACTGCTCCCACTTCCGGAGCTCTGCGTTCCACAGCCAGTAAATGTGCTCCTCCTCCCAAAAGATGATGTGGTTGTCCCGGGCGTGCGGATGGAGCTTCTCCAGTGGGAACTTGGCGTGGCCCGGCAGCGGATACTGTCGCCACCCTTCGTCGTCGGTTGGAGCTGGTCCGGGGTATGGTGCCTCGGGGATACGGTCCGGGAGGAAGTCGTAGGGGTTCGACGACAACAGAGGCAGCCGAGCCAGTGCCTGGGCGGTGGCACCCGCTGTCCTGGCGCGAGAGCGGCTCTCGTCCGGAGGACACCCGGCGCCACCCGTGCCGGCACCGGTTCGGCTGCCTCCGTCTCCTCCATCACCATCACCATCACCATCACCATCACCACCACCACCACCACGAGCCGCAACCTGTGCGGACTTGGACGGCATGAAGAGGACTAGAGACGACGACGCAGGAACTCCGTCACCGCCAAATGCCGGTGCTCGACGTGCGTCAGTCCCACACTGTCGGTGCAGAGAAGGTTCCGCAGCGGCCGGGCTCGTCGTCCGTCTTGGCAGCTTCACTCGACCAAAGCTTCTCGGCGCAACCTGATTCGTCGTGGTATTCTGGGGTGGGAACCTCGGGCTCGCATGGGAGAATCCGGCCGAGTGGTAATCCTGCTTCTTGGCCGCCGGTGTCTGGGTGTGGCTGTGGCGGAGTCATCTGCCTTCCGTCTGTCTTCTGTGTTGGTGTCCTCTGTGTCAGACTCTTCTCGAACCGGAGAGTTGTCCGATTGCGTGGACGTGTCTTCGTCGGTGCGCTCCGGCAAGCGTCGGCGCGTCAGCCCGTGACGCCGCTCCCAGGCGTCTGCCGCCCCCGTCACCGTGCGAGCCACGCCACGGAGGTTGTATGCAACTTCCGTGGCCAGTCCGACGGGGAGCCGGAAGTAGTTCTTGCGCGCCTCTTCTGTCTGTCTCTGCGTCTCGTACGCCAGGAGCTGTCTCTCACGGCGGGCGCAGGATCCGACGCACGGCACGATCGCCCCGGCCAGGACGACGCCGGCCAGCACGGTGGTGGCGACGGTCCCCAGTCCCACGTTCACGACGGTCCACAGGATTGACATAGCTGCCCCGCAAACACGTTCGGTCCGTTGGCAACTTTCCTTGCGATGACAGCCCGGACCCTTGCTGCGCACAAACGCAGCGGCGAACAGATCATCCACGGAAACGTCACCGTTGGAACCGGCCATGCCGAGTCGGAGACGGCAGAAGGCACACGCGCGCCGTGTTGAGGCGCAGCAGGCCGCCGCAGCCGATGGGAACGCGAGAATGCAGGTGCAGGACGCGCTGCCTCCGCGAAGCGCCGACATCGGCCCCAAGGTGCCACAAACCCGCGGGGATGCATCCGGTGGCGCGCCGGGGCGCCCGGATTGGCGGGGGGCGGACGTTGGGGTTGAATTCGGCAAGCAGCGCCGGCTCCTGCTGATCCTCGCCGCGATCGCCGTGCTGCTTGCCGCGGGAGCCGTGGCCGCTGCCTACTTCCTGGTTCGCTCGCGCCCTTGCTCTCCCAACCAAATCCGCGGACCCAACGGATCGTGCGTCGAGTGCTACCACTCGTCCCACTGTGCCAGCCGGGTGTGCGACGGATCGACCAACCGGTGCGAGGACTGCGTCTCGGGCGAGGACTGCCGCGAGGCCGGAAGCGCCACTCAGTTCAAGACGCCCGGGCAGTGCTCCTCCAACGTGGGATCCCGCCGACGGTGCGCCGTGGCGGAGTGCAGTACAGACTCGGAGTGCGCCAACGGAACCGACCCCCGCATCCGCTTCTGTGTCGGCGGGACATGCCTTGAATGCCGAGAGTCGGGCGACTGCCCCAGCCCCGAAGGGTCCATCCCGGCTTGCGTGAACGGCGCGTGCGTCGTGTGCGACGCAGCGCACCCGTGCCTGTCAGGGTTCTCCTGCGGCATCGGCGAGGGCCCGCACAACGAAGGCCTGTGCGCGGCGGGGTGCTCCGACGACGGCAACTGCCCGGCCGCCAAGCCGGCATGCTACCGGCCGGCCGACCCGGCCACGCCGTCCCCGGGCACCGCGTCATCGCCGGGTGTATGCCAGCGATGCGACCCCTCTCGGCCCTCGGATGTCGGGCCGCAGAGCCCGAGCCCCGGGTGCACGTCGGACGCTCCGTACTGCACCTACGCCCTGGTGCTGGACACGGACCGCACGTCGGAAGGCTACGGCTGCGCGCAGTGCCGCGGCACCGCCGACTGCGCCCCGGGCCAGGTCTGCCGCGGCGGCGCCTGTGCTCCCATCGACACGGTGGGCCTGGCGGTGGGCCTCCGAGGATCGCAGGGGGTGGCCACGGGAGACGCGACCAAGCCCATGACTTCTAGCCCTCCGGTGCATCTGGGGATCGAAGCGCAGGCGTCCGATGCCCCGATCCGGTACCGCGCGACGGGACTTCAGCAGGCGGGTACCCAGGCGCGGTCCTCCTCCTTCGTGATGATCCCCCGGGCAGGCGGGGACGGCTCCGGGGTGTTTGCCATCACGCAGCAGCTGGACCAAAACCAGATCTTCTCTCTGCCCACGATCTGCGGCACAAGCGACGTCCAGTCATCGGTGCTGGGAGAGATCAACAAGTGCTCCGCTCTTGAGAACCTGAACGTTCCCATCCTGGCGTCAACCTTCGCACCGGCGGGAGCCCCGCTGCGGGGCGTGCCGATGCGAGGCGTGGTCCGCACCGAGCGAGCAACGTTCATGCATCTGGTGTACAGCTCGGCGGACAACACGCCCGTGCAGGACGCCAACGCGATCCAGGTGGCGCAGACGGCGGGCACCCCGCTGGCAGCGTTCATCGCGACGCCCGTCGGCGCGGACGCCGACACGCAGCCCAAGGCCGAAGCCAACACGGGTCCCCTGCACTACCTTGGTTGGGCGCGGTACGGGACGGGCACTCTGGCGTCCCCGGACGAGAACACGAACCAGGCCTCTGTTCCGATGGGAGACTGGCAGCTGACCCTGATTGGCTTCGAGAACCAGGAGAGCTCCGCCACCGCCGGCGCCCGCATGAAGTCCGGGTTCGCCGGGAACCGCAAGCAGCAGGACCAGATCGTGGTCGCCGACACGACTGCGCTCACCATCACCAAGCTGGACTACTTCATCCCGGCGTGGCAGCTCGTTGCGTCTACTGGATCATGACCCGGTCTTGCGTTCGTGCGGCCGCAGGTGGCGAGAGGTTCCCCAACCTGGAATCGCCGAGGGGGGGGGGTCGCCGCGGTAGGAAAGTATTCAACGGTGGTTGAGCTCAACCGATGGAAGGTTCAACCCCAAGCACGGCAGATGTGGTTCGTACCGCCGAGTCCCGGGCGCAGGGGAACCTCGAGACACAGCTGGCCAAGGCCAAGGCCAGCCTCGCCAGAGCACGGAGCCTCGCTCCCGCCGCCGCGGCCCCGGCCCCGGCGAGCAGATCCGGCTCGGGTTCCAAGCGCACGGCATCGATGGACACCGCGGCGGCGGCGGTCGGGGGTGCCCTGATGGCGTCCAGCTCGGGCGAGCCGCACGTCGCGGTGAACACACCAGCCCCTGGTATCCTCGACTCTGTGCTCGACTTTATGGCCGAGTACCACGTCGTGCTCATTCTGGGTGTGCTGCTGGTGCTGCTTCTGTGGGCCGCCTACATCACGTACCAGCAGCTGCGCGAGCAGGACTTCAAGTTCGGAGCTGACGTCGCGCCGCTCCCGTCGTCACCCCCACCGACACACCGCGGCGGAGACGGAGACGCAAACAGAGCAAACCGTCCTCCGCCCGCGGCCGACATGCAACCAAAAGCAGGACAGCCACACGCGGACGACGCAGACATCATCCATCCGGAGCGCCCGGCTGAGCCAGATGTCACCGGCGAGGAAGTCGAGACGGACTTGGAGGCCGACGCCATCGCACAGGAGCTGAAGCGGCAGCGAGAGGCCTTGGAGAAGGAGCGCCTGGACCAAGCAGCAGCCGCGGTGGCTGCCGGTGCGGAGGCGGCGACGGCAACGGCAACGGATGACACTGTCAGGAACGCTACGGCAGAAGAGGAAGAGGTGGAGGAGATTGACGAGGACAGCGACGACGATGACAGCACGTCCGAGGAGCCCGCCGACGCCAGAGTGGACGAGGACGACGCGGCGAAGCTCGTTGCGCTGCGGTCCGCGCTGCGTCACGCAGCTGAGGCGGCGGAAGCGGCGGAGGACCAGGACAACGAGGAAGAATCCAAGCGCAGTGAGGAGGAGGACGACCACCGGATGGACGAGGCTGGAGCCACGGATGGTGTTGTGCAGGAGGACGCGTCGGTATCGCGGTCGCGGTCCGTGCACATCGCTGCTGATGCGCCAGAGGTGCGGAAGTTTGCTCGGGAAGATCCGGCAAGCCGAGCCGCTCAGGCGACGGTAGTGGCGGAGGACGCGGTTGGAGACGACCTAGACCCGACGACGGAAGAGGATTCGGAGCAGGACGGGGAAGCCGAAGCAACCGGGGACGGAGAGGCGGACGCGCAAGTGGAGGGGGCGGAGCAGGCAGCCGAGATTGAGGACGGGGAGGAGGAGGGTGCCGATTTGAAGGACGGGGAGGAGGAGGAGAAGAAGGATACCGATTCGAAGGACGGAGAGGATGAGGAGGAGGAGGAGTTCTCGGGCAGGGAAGCGCAGGAGGAAGATGATTTGGAAGGACCTCCTGAGGACGACGCCACGGACGGTGTGGCTTCGGAAGAGACTTCGGAGCCCGCTGCTTCTGCGGGAGGTCGCTCGCACGGGAAGCGGACTCGGAGGCGCCGTCGATGATTTGCGGCAGAGTCCGTGAAACGCAGCGGGTTCGCGTCATCATGGCGGAGGTGTGCATCAACGACACCGATTCGGCCGTTGTGTGCGGCAACCTTGGTTTGCGGCTTGAGAACCTGACCAAGAACCAAGACTTCATTGTGAATCTCAGGCTCCAGCGACAGGCGGGAGGGACATGCTCCTGGACGAGCGCTCCGATCCTCCTGCACGCGGGCAACGTCCGCAACGAGACCATTCCCACGCTGGCCGCCGCCGGATCCACCCCCGGCGGGTCGGATCCTGTCTCGCGGTTCGCCGCCTTCCGCCCCACCTCGCGGCGCGCACTTCTGATGATTGAGACGATCCGCGTCAGCACACAGGGAGCGATCAGCGCCGCGGAGCTGGCTGACGAGGCGGCTGGCATCTTTGCCTCGATCGACGGCAAGGTGGATTGGGACACCCACCACATCAGCACCGTCTCGATCAACGGGTGCGACGACACGAGCCACCGCAGCGTGATCGGCAAGGCCGACCGCTTCTTCGTGACGCGGGGGTTCCAGATGATGGTCGACGCCAACATGCTCCGAGAAGCCACGTCGGCCGCGGATCAGCCGGGTCACGCGACGGTGGTCTTCTCGGACCCCGCGGTGAATCCGACCCCAACGCCTCTGGTTCCGATCACACAGCGGCGCCACTTCCAGATCGCCACCGAGATCCTGGCGTCACTGGTGACTCTGTTTGGAGCCGCCGCCATCCTGCTGGGCATCATGTACTACTACGCCCGGCGGGCGTACGGAGGCGGCCGGGAGCTGCGGTTGGTTAAGAAGGAGCGGGACGCCGTGGACGCGCAAGCGGGGCTGGCGATGCTGCGCGGCATGGGACGAACGGGAGATGCGGTGGCCGCTCCTATGCGATTTGAAGGAATTTAATGATGCTTGCATGCGAACCACACCGAGTTTGGTTGTCACTATCTACCTTCTTCTTCTTCTTCTTCTTCTCCTCCCCCTCCTCCGGTTGCCGCAACGAGCCCGCCCGATTCGGCCTCCAGCTCTTTACCCGCTTCTCCCCCCTCCTCGTCCGGGGCTCGAATCGACGACAACGCGGCCTCGAATGCCGAAGCAAACTCGGCTTCCGAGAGAACCTTGAGAACCTCGGGTACCTGTCCCCCTTCCGGACCCGAAGACGCCGCCTGCTTCAGAAGGTAGGTGTACCTCGTCTAGAACTCCTGGGGATCAAGGCGGCACCGGGTGGCGTTGGAGGAGTCCGATTCCGTCGGCGTCGTGGTGCCTGTGTCTTCTTGCCAATCAAACATGCTCGTCATAAAATTTGCGTAGGACATGGAGGGATTCCGCAGTACGTGCATCATCGCGTCTTTGATCACTTCACCTGCACTGGGTTTTGAATTTTGCAGCGATTCCCACTTAACACGCTTGCTGATGGTGGAGTGATCCTTGGCGTCGTACGAGGCGTCTTTGTGTTCTTCGGCAGGGACGCGCTCGGACAAGAACTCTAGAAGCTCTTCTTGGTACCCCCCGATGGACCTGAGAGAGCAGTACAGCATGGAATAAAAGTCGGCCGCGTGCTTGCTCAGAACACCGGAGCCTTCGGGCTTCGAGCGTTTTTGCCACGGGTTCTTTTTCGCGGTGTATGCCCACTTGTTCCGCTCGCATGCGTATGGCGCCTTGCGTGCGAAGGCGTGTCGAATCGTCTTGCTCTGGTCATCGTTGGCGGGAGACGAGAAGCCAAAGTCGTTGACGGCGCACAGAAGTCGAGGCTTCCGCTTGCACCACAGCATCTTCCCGTCAAACTTTGGCGGGGTGCCGTCGTTGCGGTAGCCAAACGACCGTAGCGAAGTATCGGTCTCAGGGATCTCGTAGCGGATGTGGATTGGTTCTTTGGGATCTGCGGCGGCACTCACGAGAATCTGATCCGACTTGAGATCTCCGTGCACAAAGCCCACGTCGCCGCAGGCTGCGTCCAAACAGGTGAGCGCGTGCAGGACCTGGAAGATGATGTCCTTCGTGTCCTCCGCTTCTTGTCGAGGGTTTTTGCCGGTGCGCCTGAGCCAGTCCAGGAGACGCTCTTCGGCCTGCGGGAAGATCCGCACCAGGCCAACTCGAGCCAGACTGGGCCAGCGATCGGTAGGCGAGCTGCTCACCTGGGTCTTACAAGAGTACTTCGGGTACCCCAGTGACGTGGCTCGCGATATCCGGAAGGCTTCTTGCGTTTGCGTCGTTTGGGGGCCGGAGTCTCCTTGCCGGGGCTTCTTGCTTCTCACAAACTTCCGCTCCTCAAGCATCAGCTTAGTTCGACTGTCGCTGAACTGCACCCAGGCTCCTCCAAGCAAGGGCATCAGGTGCGGCGTCCAGCCCGCTCGCATGCAAACGGTGGCGATTGCATCGTAGTGCACCTCTCGCGCCTTCTGCGACGAGAGCGGCTGACCGCCCACCTGTGTCAGCAAGCTTTGAATATAGTCTTTTACGGGGCTCTTTGCCGCTGCTATCATCTTCCGATCTCGCTCAGACGCCTGGTTGCGGATGCTGTAGCACGCGTGCCAACGGTCAAGGACGACGGAGCCGTACTCGGGCATCGCCAGCTTCACGGCCAGACCAAGGAGCCTTCCGTTGATCTGGACGCGAGATGCCAAAACAACGTTGTACGTGCCCTCGCCCAGGAACGTTTGCCTCTTCTCCTTCTGGAGACTAGCAAAGACTTGCGTTGTCAGATCGTGGTCCTCCCGGTGTAGCGGATGCAAGTACTGCCGTGCGGCCGCCATGTGCGAGTTGGGGTTGCTCAACGTGATGAGGCGTTTGCGGAGCTCTCGCACCAGCATCTCGCAAGAGCATGAGCCGCAAGACCCAGACGCTTTTAGCTGCGTCGCGTAATCCTCCAGCTTGAGCATGTCAAATGTCGGTGGGTGTTCCGCCGCTGCTGCCCGAATGATGATGGGCTGCCGGATTAGCTTGTGCTTGTCCACGGTCGGCAAGCGGGTTAACTTGTCTTCGTCTGACTCTGTATCAGCAACCTTGCCGTCGCCGGTGCTCCCGGATCCGCTCTTGGGACGGATCGCGGACCCATCAAACTCAAAGCTGAATCCGAGAATACGATCGATCTTGTCCTTCATCTGCTTGGCGTGCCGGGACCGGATGACAATCTCGACCACCCGCTGCTGGGTCCCGGCTCTCTTCTCGTCCACCTCCTCCTCCTTCGCCAACGACGGATTCTCGCGCAAATCTCGGTCTTCGTGCATGGCAATGGCGTCGCGCTGGTTCAAGTGCTCTGCTTCGTCTCCTGGCACCAGAGTCGCAGCCGTGGCTGGAGACCCAACCACGCCTCCACGGCCTTCCTGCGGCAGAGACGCCGTGTCGGCCTGCGAATCCGCCCTTCCACCTCCGGTGCCTGCGCCCGAGGCCGGCTGCCCGGAAGAAGGCAGCCTGGATCGCGCATCTCCATCGCTCACTTCGGCTGCCAGGGGATCCTCCCCCGACCCAACCCTCGCAACCTCGACTTCGACTCGGAGCGGCTCGGCCACGCTGGCGGAACCCCATGCGGGTGCCTCCAGCAGTGCCAGCGGCTCGCTTGCAGTGCAGGTTGGAACCCCGTAGGCGCCTGCCGGGCGCGACATGGCGGCGGGTCCCCGGTCTTCCGCGCGCCGCACGGCGCCGAGGGAGTTCCGGTAAGGCACTCCGATGCGAGCCGCAAAGGCACCGAGATCGGGAATGGGTCCGTCGAGCAGGGGCAGCAGGTGCGGCGCCATGACCAGATCGACGGCTGCGTGCGGTCCGATCAAGGTTGCCTCCGATATACAGCCCTGGTGCACGTACGCCGTCTGCGGCACCCCCTGCGACGCGCGCGGGAAGGCGATGGTCGTGGCCGCCCCCAGGTCGTCCGGGCGGACGGTCCACACGCGCATGCCCAGGTCCTCGGAGGCTTCTCGCACCGGACCCTCCAGGTACGCGTGGCAATGCTTGCAGCTGTCCGCGTGCAGCACCAGGAGTGCCGGCTTCCTCGACCGCAGAGACGCCCAGTACAGCTCTGTGGAGCTGCGGATCGCTCGAACCGGCATTGTTTCTCGTTCCAACCTTGCCAGCCAAAGCCGCACCGGAAGGAAATCGCGGCCTACCACATGCAGGCGTGGTGGGCTATCGCGGGCCTCGCGGCTGGACTTGTGCTCATGACTTTGCTGATCGTGACAACCCGCGGCACCACCCAAATTGGTCCGGTCGTGGACAGCGCGCCGGTGGTGGCGGCTCAGGTGTCCTCCTCCCGCCCGGCCGAGGCTCGCCGGCGTCGGCCAGCCAAAGGCCCGCGAGTGCGCGTCGTGACGGTCAAACTCGGAAGCTAGCGGCACCCCGCTCAGCGGGACCTCCTTCCGCCGCCGCCTCCCGATCAGCCTCCGTTCGCGGACGATTACGTTCTGGTGACGGACAGCGAGCCGTCGTTCGACACCAGTGGCTGGCGGGTGATCCGCTACGAAGAAGAACCGGATTCGATCCCGGATTGGGTGCCGTCCGACGCGAAGCAGCAGTCGCGGTACCGTGCGAGAGAGTGCAAGTGGGGACGCAAATGGGCAGATCGGGACGGAGACGTGACCATCTGGATTGATTTCAAGAATCTGGAGTTTGGGGAGCTACCTCAATTCGCCGGGGCAATCGCTCGCTCGGTCCAGCTCGCTCGCAGCACGGGCAGCATGGTTCAGGACCAGTACCCGTGGCCCTGCAACGGCGAGCTATCCGACGACTTCAAGGACACATGCCCGCTGGGATTGCAAACGACGACGCTGGCCGAGATGCAGCGGCTAACCATGTAGCAGTCGGACGTGTACGGCAAGGCGTTCTCCGAAGACGTGGCCGCCATGCGGGCTCTGGGGGGCCTTCCAGAGCTGCTCCTTCCGTCGCCCGCTACTCCCGACACCCACATCATGGTTTGGGTGCAGGGAAGCCCGGGAGACCGGCTCCGGCGACGGGTATGGGAGAGCTTCCCCGTCTTTGGGCACGCTCTTCGGGATCAGTTGGTGCAGCCCGTGGTTCTCCGGCGGGAACCCGAGCTGTCGCCGGCTCTGACGATCTTCAGCATGCACTCTTCCAGCCAGGTCCCCTGGCCGAGCCGGGCAGAACTGGTGCCGTCCGCGTGCTTCCGCCGCGGCAGGCCCAGGCCCGCGCCGAACTCGGGTGCGGCCGTGACCGACCTCAAAGGATTCGTCGTCTCGCAGCTGGCATCGCCCAGCGCGGGGGATTGCGTCGAGTGCCTGCAACGCATGGAGCGCGAATCCGGTCCCGACTATGCTTGGCAACGACGTGTCGAGATCCCGAGCTCCTCCGTTCCGAGCGACTGGCTGGCCGTGGAGATTCGCTCTCCGCGGGTGCTCGCCGTCTCTGGCCGGGGCCGGGTGCGGGTTTGGACCGGACACGGAGCGCTGCATCTGGACGCGTCCGCCACCACCGGCGGCGCCCGCATGTGCACCGGACCGTTCCCCGACACCGTGCTGGTGCAGGCTCTGGACGGGCCGGCGGACCTCGTGTGGCTGACGCATCAGTGCGAGAGGTACCCGCGCGGATCGCCGATCCGCCATCCACGAGCCACGGAGATGCGGCCCGAGTAATGCGGCTGGCGCTCACGCCTTGCACGATAGGGGCGGAAGGCACTCGCTGGCGGAGGCGCCCAGGCGGAGCCTCCACTCGAGGGTGCCGTGGTTGTTCTGGCTCTCCACGCGGGCGTCGGGCGCGAACAGCACGTCTCCGACCGGAAGCTCCTGCGAATGGAAGCTGGTGTCGCTGGCAATGCCGACGTGGAGACCCTGCTTGGAGATGGCCAGCTCGCCCCAATCCTGCGCGTTGCCGGCCATTCGCTGCGTCGTTGCCGTCTGCGGGCTCGATCGGGCGAGGGTCAGCCGCGGCAACCGGAAGATCCTGTGCCGTCCCGTGTTGGATTCCGACTCCACCACGGCGCCGCCGTGGCGAAGCACGGTGCGCATAAACCGAGCCCGGAAGAACAAGGAGGCGGCTGCGACGGCAAGAATCAGGCTTACGGACACAACCACAAGGCACTGCTGCTTCCGACTCCGGCGCAGCGCCTGCATCATGACGCTTTCTTCACGATCCCGATCGCCGTCTTGTCGCTCGTCTCCGCAGCCTCCTCCATCGCGGCGTCTCCCGTGTCGCCGCCGCCCCCGATCCGCTCCAAGATGGTGAGGCCGTTGTTGTTGGTGTACCGCTTGGAGAGGACCCACTCTTCGCCGTTGTCCCGAAGGAACTCGGTGACGGCCAGCCACAGCCCCGTGCGAACTTCACGCGTCGTCATCTTGAGGTTCTTTGCGACCTTGTCCACGTTCCAGCGCATGCGAATGGCTTCGCTCGTCACGCCGTCCACCGTGGTGTCGTGCATGGCGATGTACTTGCGGGTGAGAGGCGCATACTTTGCCAGCTCACGTTTAAGCTGGCCGTACAGGTGGATGGTGTCGATAAAGGTTAGGTCGACCGGTCCGTGTTCCTTCGCCGCGTCCCACTCCAGATCGCTCTTAATCACGACGTGGCAGGGGATACCCACCGAAGCGGCCGAGCTCTGGGTGGCCTTGACGCCCGCGCATCCTCGGACGTCGTCAAGGTCCACTCCTGTCAGGCGAAGGCGCCTGGTCTGTCCCAGGGACCGCAGCACCTCCTGTCGGACGGCCAGTCCCGCCACGATTGACTGGAAGGACACGCCGGATCGGACTCCAAGCTCGATCACCGAATCGCAGCGGGACGCAAGCATCATAAGAACTGGGCAGTGCTCGTTGATGTCGCTCGGGGCCGTCATGCAGGCGGCCGCCTTGCCAACGACCGGCCCCACGGACTCCATGCATCGGCGCAGAGACGGTCCTTCCGAACGACGGCCGTCGCCTCCTCCTCCTCCTCCTTCCGCTGCTGTTGGCGTCGATTCCAAAGGCGCTGATGCAGTGCTGGCCATGGTTCCTTCCCGACTTTCTTGGCCTGCGCGCGTACATATATTCTCGCAGACGCGCGAGGCGCGAATTCGGCTTGCGTCTCGGAAACGGACGCACCGATTCCAACAACCGACGAGCCAACCGGAATGTTTGGAACTCCGTGGAGTGTGTGGAGCGTTCTTTGTGTTGTGCTCGCGGCAGTGTTGGCGGTGGCCATTGTGTGGCTCGCCGTCTACCGGCCCAGCCTGACCGGCCGAACGCTAGACACAGAGTCGGAGCGGAACGCCAAGCTGCTGCGAACCGCGCCGCCGGAGCGCCAAGCCCTGCACCGACTTGCGTCAGAGGAGCAGGTCAAGCCGGCGGACCGCGCGGATGGCGTGCAAACCGGACGGCATGCGACCAAGCGGGTGCCCGAGTGGGCCGCGGTGGACGAGCAGGAGGCCCTGCAGAGCGAGCGCAACGGCCGGGACCCGGTGCTGTTCTGGAACAAGGCCATCGTCTCTCGCTGCGACGCCCGCCCCAACGTGAGGGTGGATTCGTGCAAGGCACCCATCGACGCGGCCCTGTACCTGGCCCAGATTCGTGCTGCGCCGCAGGACCGCGCCGCCGTGGCGTACGTGATCGCGACGCAGCTGGGCCAATTCGTGGACCAGGTCGTACCCTTGTTGAGCCGGGACGTGGTACTGGTCAGCGGGTGCGACGATCTGGGCCCGGCGCAAGCGCTCGCGCCCAAGCAACTCGCCAGCGTGCTTCAGTCTCCGCGGGTCGTGGCGTGGTTTGCACAGAACAACGACTTCGTGCATCCCAAGCTGCGGCCGCTGCCCATTGGCCTGGACTTCCACACCCTCGACCCGCACCGCGGCAGCGGCACGTACCCCTGGGGACCTCGGCGCTTCCCTGCCGCGCAGGACGATCTTGCCCGCCGGATGCAGGACACGTCGCCCAAAGACCACCGCGATCGCACCGACGCCTGCGTGGCGAACGTGCGGACCCGCTCCAACCCCGGGCAGCGCAAGCCCACCATGGCGGCCGCGCGGGAAGCGACCTCCGAGGCGGCGCTGATGCTTCCCATGGGCACGCCGCGCGCCGAGTTCTGGGCTGAGCTGGCGAGCGCCAAGGCCTGCGCCAGCCCTCCCGGCAACGGCTGGGACTGCCACCGCACGTGGGAAGCGCTGGCTCTAGGGTGCGTCCCGCTTGTTCTGCAGCACCCCCTTGGTGACGTCTTCGACAGCGTGTTCGACGGCCTGCCCGTGGCATTCCTGGATCTGCCGTCGGGTTATCGCTCCGGTGCCCAGCTTCAGCGGGTGTGGGCCGAGGCGTTCCGACCAGAGGCCGTGGCGGTTGCGGTCGACGAGGCGTGGGAGCGCGCAGCACCCGATTGGCGACAGCGGCTGACAACGGACTTTTGGTGGAACCGCATCTTGACCACGGCGCGAGAGACGCCCGCTCACTGAGTTGCGTGTCATGGCGTCCGAACCCCTTCCCGCCATTGCCTCCGCCGCAGCCTCCGGTGCCGGTGCTGGTACAGATGACTCCTCCGGCGGACCAGTTCCAGCCAGCGTTCCGGCCAGCGCTGCCAGCCGCGACAAGACGATGCAGACGATGCTCCGAGCTCCGCGAGAGACGGTGGAGGGCCGGGGCATGTGCTAGCTCGGACACGATCACGACCGCGTCGCCGTGCCCGCCGCAGTGTCTTGGAGACGCGGCGCGGTGGAATCGGGCGCTCCGGCTCCCTTCTTCTTGGCCGTTGCCGCGACCGGATGTGATGACGGCGCGGCGAAGGAGCGGCTGCGCGCCTCTTTGGCTGCGTGGGCGGGGCAGGACGAGGGGCGCATGAAGCAGTGCAAGGGACTGTCGGTGACGATTCCGCAGAGCGGGTTGTCGTCGGGGTTCACCAAGTCCATGGCCGAGGCGGCGTACCAAGGCATGCGAGGCGTTAAGCTTCCTCGCGAGCAGGTCGAGGTGCGTGCCATGCCTCCGGGTTCCCACGGCTCCGGCGATCTGGTCGCGGACGGCCGGCCGGCGTTTGTGTAGGCACTGGCTCGAGGTGTCGCAATGGGCAACCGAATCTCTCGGGAGTGCAAGTCTTGCACCAATCCGGTGTTGGTGGTTGCCGTCGACGCCGCCGTGCCAGATCCCGGGGCATTGTCGGTGCTGCTCGAAGGAGCTGAAGGCGTGGCGGACTATGCGTCAGCCACGGACTCGCCCGAGCTTCTGGCCCCGCTGGGACCGTCCGACTCGCCGCTGCTTCGAGACGGCGGAGAGATGTGCCGAGTCACCCGCGGTCGGCGGAGCTACTGGCGCACCACGCAGTACGTGATGCCCCAGGTGCTGGCGGCCCGTCTGTCGGTGTGGACGCGCGATGCCGAGCACTGGTCGCGACTCTTGAACCCAAAAGGATCATCTGGCCCGGGAGCTCTGCATCCGTACTGGCACTGGAAGGTCTTGCTCCGGACGAGACGGTTGGTGGCCTGCGTGCCCTCGATGGCGGTGATGGAATCCGCTCCGTGCCCGGATCCGGATCCGACGCGGCCAATAGAGTAAGACGAAGCGTCGTAAGTGCGTGGAGTGCATGACGTGACGTGAGTTGTGCGTCGAAGCAGAGAAAGTGTGTGTGTGTGTGTGTGTGTGTGTGTGTGAGTGTGAGTGTAAGTGTGGTGATCCCATCCATTCGTCCGTCAATCAGAGCCGGCCCCGGACGCCGGCTCAGCGGCGGGCACCAGCTGGCACACCACGAACACGCTCGCGTCCGCCAGATCAAAGCGCAGTCGGTTCAGCCTGAGCGAGTTGCCGTCACCGCCCACCACCTCGTCGATCGTCTGCTGCGCGGACGAATGATACGCGCCTCCGAGCGCACACGCCATATTCGCCACCGAGACTGGCGTTGAGAACTCCAGACTACCTGACTCGGGAGCTAGAGCTCCCGGGAACCCTTCAATGCGGTAGATGCGTTGGATATGCTGCAGCGCGGCGTGCGGAACCAGAGATGCCGTGGACACCAAGTCCTTTAGACCGTCAAAGGCGGCGACGTAATTGTCGTGCCCCCAACGGCTCTGCATGGTGCGGGACAGCCTCGAGTACGACTCCCGGGCTGAGCATGTGGACGGACACGGGCACGGACACGGACACGGACATGCGCCGCTCCCGCTGGCCAGACCCACCACAGTTTGCATTGCCTGATTTGCGAGCACAATGGCTTGGTCCACGGCGGCTTGATCCGCGTCGCAGGCGGGTCCAGGCGCCGGGGCCGAGCCAGACGCGCCACCGGCATCGCCAGACGAAGGAGGGCATCCGCAACCACCGCTCTCTCCGCTGAGAGTCAGGGTTGCTTGCGTTAGGCACTGCGCAAGTGCGAGAGCCTGGTCCACGGTAGCTTGATCCGTGTCGCAGCCAGGGGCGGGGGCGGGCGCGGCTGTCGGAACGTCGGAAGTTGACATGCTTGCTTTCACGTCGCGCGAACACGGCGAAAACGACAGGGTGATGGCTGGATTCAAGCCGATTGAAGCCGATTCCCGGCACCGCATGTTGGTGGGTTTGGGAATCTTCTTGGCTTTGGTAACCTCTCTCGCCGTGGCGGGCCTGGTGGTCTCCCTGGCCCTCAGCTGGAACCGGGTCATCACCGCGGGCAACACGGATAAATCAATCGATGCACGCCTGGACGCGATCGATGAGCAGCTGGAGCAAACCGAGAACGTGATCGAGGACATCAAGCTTCTTGTGTGACCGAAAACACATCCGCCTGGACGCATGGGATTCGTGGAAGCCGTGACGCCACTGGACCGCCCGCGCCTGGTGATGCTGACGCTGGGGGGTCTGGCGGCCCTCGCGACGGCAACGGCTATCTGGGTTCATATTGCCCACACCCAGCCCCGTGTTGCCAGCCTTGCGGACGAGGATCATGTAGACCGCGTGACCCGGGTTCTGCAACGGGCTCAGTCGACCACGACTCGGTCGGCGCAGCTTCTTGAAGTTGTATCTTGAATTGTATACCCAACGTTACTCCGCTCGTGCCCCCTCCAACACCAGCTCCAAATCAAGACTTCGCACCCTGTTCCATTTGTACAGAAGCGTCTCAGACGGCTGCAGCGTTCGACCGAACCACGCGTTGGCGTTCCAAGGATCGCCACCCCACGCCAGGTTGGGCGCCAGAACCCGAGCGTCTTTGTCGCCAACGGCGGCCCAGTCGATGTCCCGGAGCGTAGGCAGCAAGCAATCGATCCGAAGGCCGCTCTCCAGCATCCTGGCGGACATTCCGATCTCGTGACCTCCCACCAGCTCTTCGTACGACGGGTTCTCGTCGTCCCGCAGCGACAAGAAGTCATTCCGCGCCGCCTGCAGACCCCTCTCGCTCAGAGCGAACGCCATGCTTTGCACGTGCGGCTGCGGACGATCCCCGCTTCGGCTCACCAGCACGTTGATGCTCTGCCCCGCCAAGTCGGCTCCGGCGTCAAGCAGCCGCAGCAAGTCCGCAAACGGTGCGGAAGGGCAAATGGGGTGCAGAGGACCAGCCACGCTGTCGTTCAGGAAGACGTAGCTGTCAAAGCGCAGGCCGTCCAGCGCTCGTAGCGCGGCCGAGTAGGCGCCGAAGTCCATGCCCCGGTTGGCCTCGCGGAAGAGCGCGCGAGCGCCTGATGCTAGACAGGCCCGGTCCAGCGCGGCGCGCTCCCCGGGCGTCAGGACGTCGCTTCCGTTCACAACCACAACGACGGTGTGGCGGTCGGGGTCGGCCTTGGCCACGGCTGGCAGGAAGATGTCCACGAGCATCCGTCGTGCCCGCCGTCCTCCACCCGGCCAGTGCGCCTTAACGACGGCGACCCTTCCCTCGCTTGGCCGCGGGATTTGCTGTGTCTTTGGCGGTCGCAGCCGTCTTCGCACGGCCTCGAGCCGCCTTGCCCGCCGCCGCAGCACCTCTCCCGCGGCCTCTCCCGCCTGCGTGCGCGCGTCCAGCACGCGGTGCGCTGGTCCCAGGAGCCGGGTGTCGTTTGGAGGCAGAGAGAGACGTGGCAGCAGGCTTACAACTGCCCCGTGCCCGTCCGCGTCCGCGTCCGCGTCCGCGTCCGCGTCCCCGTCCCCGTCCCCGTCCCCGTCCCCGTCCATTGGCACCCCCGCGGCGGCCAGCGTCCGGTCGCGGTGCAGAGCGGCGCACCGTTGTGTTCCGATCAGCGTGGTCATTACCGTCACCGCCGCCGCCGCGAGCAGGGCCAGAAGCGCCAGAGCCGCGTGGTGATACATCTGACAGCACTGCAGACGCCCGTGAGATGGGGGCAGGCACATGGTCTTTCGATCTTCTTCCTGATCTCCTTTTTGCCTCCGTGTCGCCGACCGCGTCCGCCTCGGGCCCTTCGTCCACTTCCACGAAGAAGCCGCTACTGGGCCCTTCCTTCTCTTCCTCTTCCCTCGACACCCCCACGCTCTCTGATGCGTCTTCGTCGTCGTCGTCGTCCCCGCCATCGTGCTCGGCGGCGGCGACGTCTGCGTCCCAGTCGTACTCCGAGTCCATGGTGATCCCCTCTGCCTGCCGTTCTTTGTGCAGAGCGTGCCGCAGCGCCTGGTACGACGGTCGGTCCTCGAACCGCAGCGATCGGGCGTGGTCAAGCATGGCTCCGATCCCTCGAGGAATGGTATCCGCCAAGGAGCCACCCCGCAGATCCTCGCGACGCTCTGCTTCGTCGGCGTACAGGCACAGCTGGGCGCCGGACCAACGGGTCTTGCGCCGGCGTCTCTCGGCGTCCTGCTTCTTCTTGTCCTTCATCCGAAGCCCCTGCCACGGGAGCAATCCTCGGCACATGTGCAGGAGAACCATGGCAAAGGACTCGATGTCGTCCTTGCGGGACTGGGCGCGCCCCTGCTCCTGATCCAGCGACGCGTACAGAGGAGTCCCTATGCTTGGCCAGCGCTAGCATTCGCTGCGCGGCATGACTCTCCCCTGCCGGTCGCAGTACTGCTTGGCAAGCCCAAAGTCCACGAGGTACAGCAGCTTCTCGAAGCGGCCCCGTCCCATGAGGAAGTTGTGCGGCTTAAGATCTCGGTGCAGCACGCCTCGGGCATGGATTCCCTCCAAAATGGTGAGACCCTAATCAGCGAGCATGTATGCCGTCTTGGCCGAGATGCGACCGTCCGGAGTGCGGTGCTGGACCAGCTCGTTCAGATCGGGCCCCAGAAGCTCCATCGCAAAGGCGTGCGTGCGATCGTCGTTCACGATGCTGGCCTTCCGCCCGCCTTCCACGACATCGGTGGCCATCCCCCCCGGCTGCTCGGGAGGATTGAACGTGCCCGCCCACACGATCCGAGGGATGCCGCGGGTACCCGCCAGCCACCGCAGGAAGCGGGCTTCGGTCAGCGCCTGCGCGATGTTGGTGCCCGCTCGGTTCGCGGGCGTCTCGATCTTGACCGCCACGTCCAGGTCGGCGCGGACCAGCTTGGCCAGGTATACCTCGCCGAACGCACCCTGTCCCATGGCTCGGTTCAGAACGACGGGCCCGATGGTGGTCCCAGGAGCGAAGGGGCTGGCGCGACTGCGGTCGTCTCCTTCGCCGCCGGCCTTGCTTCTACTCTCCCGAACGCGTCTCCTCGGCATGTTCCTTCCGAAGATCGAACGCTTTCGGATGCCATAGATTCCTCTTCCAACCGTTTGCCGCCGAGCGCCTCCACCAGCAGCTCGGCGGCAGCCGCAAACGAATCCATGGCTCCCTCCGGATCGTCCGGGTCGAGCACCAGCTCCAGCTCCAGCTCCAGGTGGTGCGGCGAACCTCGCTGAGCTCGCTCCAGGTCCTCCATGCCCGATCCCTGCCACACCTGAGACACGTCCAGGCGCGCTCCGCGGCCGGCAAAAGAAGTGCGATGGAGGCGACGACAGGAGCTGGGTAGCAGCGTCGTCACGGGGGGAACGCGCGAGGCCGGCACCGGAGTCTCGCTGGACACCTGCACACGCACACCGAGCCGAGGGCGCAGCGCTCCGGCCAGGAAGGCAGGCGGCGGCTCGGGGACAGGGCCGATGTCCACGTTCTCGGTCCACTGCGCCGTCTTGCGCTCGGGGACCGGACGGGGCAGAATGGTGGCGCCGGGCGCGAGTTCCTGCGAGTACCGAATGCCAGTGACTCCGTAGACCCTTTGCAGCACGACGGTGCCCTCCTTCCGGAAGCCAATAGACCGAAGCGCGGACACGGCACCTCTCTGCATGGCGGGAGTGACTTGGGCTTCGAACTTGTGCGCGGTCACAAAGCCTACTCGGATCTCGGCCTCGAGGCTGCTGTCAGACAAAGAGGGTGACTCTGACGCCGTGGCCAGGCGCTCGCGGAGCCGCTTCAGAGTCTCATTGAGGTCAAAGGACAAATAGGCAGCGGCCGGAACGTGACGCCGGCCCCGCGCCATCACGACGGGCGGGGCCTTGCCGCCACCGCTGCCGCCACCGCCGCCGCCAGCTGCTACACCCAGCAGCATGCGTGAATAAGAATCGATCCGACTGTATCGCGAGAAGCAGGAGGACGAGGAGAATATATTCAGACACTAAACCGGGGAAAGACGACGGAGCTGGTCGGCAGAATTAGAGTGTTAGATGGGGATGCTTGGTGCAGAGAGATGATGGGTCGCTAAAGTCACGCCAACTCGGTCGGGTCGGCTCACGCCGGCGAAGGCCCGCCGCGCAGCTGCCGAAGCATCGCCTGCCGGATCGCCGAATTTGACGAAATCGACTTGTCCAGCCTGGACCTGCGTTGCGGAGTCCGAGGGTTGCCCTCGTCCTCCTTCAGCTGCTCCTGGGCCCGAGCGCTCACCCGGCTGGCAATGGCGTCGGCCTCGGCGCGAGACATCCCCGAATCCATCGCCTGCCTCCGGGCAACGCTTGCCGCCGTCCGGCCCACGTCCTTCTCTTTTGCCGTGAGACTGGCGTCCTCCGTGGACTCCGCAACGCCAGCAAAGCGCCTCGCCGACGCGAGCGACGCCGCTTCGGTAACGAACGACGTTACCGACTTGGTGTCGGTGTCGAATTTTATCTGGCTGCCCAGCTCGCTGAGCTGAGACTGCTCCGTGGAGCTGAGGGGGCGCGCCACGTTGGGGTTCTGAGCCAGCGACCTCCAATTCCGGTACTGCTGCAGGACCTTCTGGCGGTTGGCCGCCATGCTGGTCATTGCCACATCCGCCTTGGCGATAACCGATTTCACGTCCCGGATCAGGCTGTCCAGCAATGGCCTGTCGCGTTGCCCGGCTTCGGTAAGCATGTCATTCAGCCTGGAATTGGCCTTCTTGAGCCGATGATGGATGTCGAGCACGTCGTTAAACTGCTGCTGGATCGTGTTGGCCACCCCGTAGTGCTGCTGCTTGAGCTTCTTCAGATTGGAGACTAGGAGGTGTCCTCGCGTGATGCTAATCATGGCCTCGTCCACTCTCCCCTGCGCCGTGTTGATGTCTTCCCGGTCGTCGTGCAGTGTCTCCCGCACAACTGCCAGCTCGCTCGCGTCGATGCGCGTGTCTTCCTTGCCGTGGGCCTCAAAGAGCTCCTTCTTCGTCTCGGGGTCGTCGTAGACCTCGACGGTGTGGGCAAAGAGAGCGTCGGGGTTGCGCGCCAGGGTCATGAAGCGCTCCAGGTCCCGCGGCTGGCTCATGTCCAGCTCCTCCAGCGCCGGGGGGAAGTACGTGTCCTTGCCAGTATCGTCGGTGAACCGGGACACGAGCTTCCACTGCCCGTTGATCGTTTTGATATCGCTGCACATTGTCGTAAAGAGCTGCGTCTGCTTCACACGGGCCAGGAGACGGTGCCGCATGTCGCGGAGCCGCGGCAGCGTGTCCCGCTCCGCCTGCTTCTGCAGGTCCCGCATTCGACGCATCTCCTCCAGACTGTACCGTCCATGGGTGACGCGAGCCATCTCCTGCAGCTCGCGCCGCTTACGCAGGTCTTCCTGATCCATGGGCCTGGACAGCATGTTCTGAAGTACCTCCTTCTGCTGCTGCGCCTTGTCGTACAGCGTGATGGCCAGCCGGACCATCTTGGAAGAGTGGTACTTGGCCTTCTCCTCCTCGATGCGCATGTGCCCGTCGATCTACTTGGCCAGGTTGAGCAGCGTGATGCGCACGGCTGTGGTCTTCTGCTCCATCCGAAGCATATCCAAGTCCTTATCCGCCGCAGATCTCTGCACCGGGGGGATCTCGTCAAGCACCTGCGTAACTTCCTCCTGGTACGTCTGCAGGTACGCGAGGCGCCGCAGGCAGCGGCGGATGTTGGTGCGGTATACGTGCGCCAGTTCCTTCACGGACACCTCGCCGTCTGCCTCCAGCTCCTCATACCGCTGGAATTTGTCCACCTTGGTGAAGTGCACAATCTCCGGCCCGTGGTCGGTGTAGCGAAGACGGAAGAAGGCGCTGATGTTGTCGATCGCAAATTCGTCGCGGTCGCGGCCGCGGCTGTACATGCCACGGAACAGCTGGCTGGAGAGCTGGTCGGTCAGGCTCTCGGCTCTCGCCGTCTCGCGGTTCTCCACGATCTCGCGGATGGCCAGCTCGTTGACCTCCACGGGCAGAGCCAGAGCCGCGAGTCCCTTGATAAGGTTCCCGTCCTCGTCGTGCGCCGTGGGATCCCGCCTGGGTTCCTCCGCGAGCTCCGCGAGCAGGGGCCCCTGGATGGTGAGCTCCACGTCACTGTTGAGGTCTTCCAGGTCCAGCTCGATCGCGCTGCCCGTCTTCTTCGGCACCTTGCTCACACCCGACGCGATCTACGAGACGACCGACGCCTCGTGCTCCGCGACGGGAGCCCGAGGGAAGGCGCCCGCCCGCACCACCTTGAGACTCGAGCCGCGCGCTCCCATGTCCGACGTCAGCAGCGCCTCAGAGCCTCCTTCGCTCGGCCTGTAGCTCGATTCTCCTCCCGACGACTATCCCGATTTCAGCCGCTCGCCTCCCTTGGCAAGGAGAGGAACGCCCGCCTCCTTGCCATCGATGAAGGCGGGACCGCCGCCCAGGGCTGGCTCGATCGCCAGCACGGGCACCTTCATCTGATTCAGCGCGTCCATGTTCTCCTCGTACTGCTTGCGGCGGGATTCCGTGGTATCTGGAACGGAGATGTCCTCCATGATGCGCTTGACGGCGCCGCTGTCGCCCTTCTGGGCCTTAATGTCGTCGTCGGGCATCTCGGTCATACCATACTTGGCGCGCGTCTCGTCCTTGCTGAACTCGTCCAGGTCCCCCATCTCCACTGGCCCGAACAGATCCTCAGCGGTCGTGGTCGCCAGACGCTTCACTTCCTCGTCGCACTGCACGTCTCCGAGGGACCTCTCGTTCACGATCTCGGCGTAGTACGGGTCGTCCGTCTTGACGTCCAGGATGGCCTTCTGGGTCAACTGGCTGCCGCGCAGCAGAGTCATCTGCAACGCCTGTCTCAGAACCTTAATGGCTTGCGGTCCGTTGGCGGCTTGAAAAGATCCTTTATCGCGAGACTGTGCCTGGATGGCGCGAACCAGAACCTCAAATGTGATGGTGGGCTCTCCCTGCCTCGCCTCCGCGGGCAGTCCCCACAGCAGGGGGCCCATCTCCCTGGCGACGATGCGCTCCAGCATGGCCTTGGCCCCAGGGTCCTGCCGGATACGGACCGCGATGCTACGACGTTCGTCGCTGTCCGCGGCCGACTGCAAGTCCGCAAAGAGAGGGGTCGATTCCAGGATCTACTTCTCCTGCTCTTCGTATGCCTTGGTTGCCGCCTCGTAATCTGTTTTTGACTACGACCGGTTGATCTTCGTCCACAGACCCCTGCCGGTCGTCCTCATCCAGTGGATGCGTCTTGCCAGCTGGTACCGGTCCAGCATGCCGGCCATGCGGTCGCTGTGGTGCGCCACGACCGCTTCGAGATGCCGGGAGCGCAGACGCATTCTCTTGAGCACAAAGCTCTGATGCTGCTGCAGACGCTCCGCCTCCCGGGCCGCCTGCCTGCGGACCTTCTACTCGTACCGGGCGCGCTGCTGGATGCTCCTGAAGGTCCGGTCTGCCTGATCCGCCACGTGCGTGGCCAGCGCCCCCGCCGAAAATGTGCTCGTCCGTTCGCTGTGTTCAACGATGGATTTTGACGGTATTTGGCTGTATTGAGCCACCACATCCTGCACTGACTTGACCGACGACGGTGGCTGGTATGATTGTGATTGTTGACTTGCCATCTTCTTTGCGGATCGGGCGAGCGCCTCGACCTCCTGCGTTTCGAGAGCACACCGACAGGGACCACTCTCGCACGCGGCCCGAGCACGATCCCCACCCTCGCTTCCGGCGGCAACTCACCACCCGAGATGAGGATCTGTCACCCGCCCGAGCCGAGCCGCCGGGACCGGTGCGGCACCGGCGATCGGCGCAACGCCGCGAGACTTCAGAACCGGCGTCGGTGGCGCGCCACCGTGGTAATTGTCCAAGACCGCGGGGCTTCGGCAGGGGGCCGGGTCCGACGGCGGCGTTGTCGGCTCCCGGGTTCGAAGAACGCTGGCCGTCTCCCAGCCCATGGGGTCCAGCTTGTCGCCTTTGCTCACGTGCTTGGCCAGGTTGGCCTCGGCGGCGCTCCCGGCGTCGAAGGAACCAAACGCCTGCGCCTACCGGTTCCGAGTCCCGAGATGAGACGCATCCTCGGCGTCCCACAAGTGAGTCGTCGGGACCTTCCTTCTTTGCCCAGTCTCGTGCATGTCGTCTGGCATGAGGACGCTTCGCGACGCTAATGCTGTCTCCCAGCCACCCCCGCCCGCCGCGTCGTCCTCGGGCCGAGACAGCCGGCGGTGTTGCGGCTCACCAAGAGCCGAGTCGGGCGCAAACGCCTTCCGCACCCGCGCCGGCTGCGGCTCCTCTTCGCTTGGCAAGCCCTCTCGCGCCCTCGACCGGAGCGCAGCCAGCGGAGGGGTCTCCCACGACTCGGATGCGCTCACCTGCTAGCGAACGGCCTGGGTCGTGGGATGCGCCTCTTGGAACTCGTCCTGCCCAAAGGCTGCCGGCCTCTGCCGCACGGGCGGGTTGTCCTCCTCCTCCACCGTCTCCCGGCGTGCCGACGACGCCAGACGCCAGGTTGCTTCCGCTCCCGCGGCCTAGTCGTCACGGCGAGCAGATCGCCGCGACACCGCAAAGGGTGCCCCGGCTGCCTCGGCTTCCGGCATGTCCTAGCGACGCACCACCGCCGGAGCTTCCGCGCTGTCTTGCTGCAGCCCCCCTTCTCCCGCGACAGAATCGTGACGACGCGCTTGGAGGTAAAAGTCGTCCGACGGCGCGGCGCGGCGTGCTTGCGTTCCGTGCAACTCTTCCACGATCTGCTCCTGCGCTGCCGGTGCCTGTGCGCGGACGGCGCCTCGATCCAGAGCCAGCTCGGCGACCGCGTCCGGCGGCGCCTGCCGCGCCATCGTCATACACGGTTCCGAGCCTGAATTCGCTGCGTCGTTCGCGGCCGCCGATCTGGCTCGATAGCGCAAACCGCCGTTCTCGTCGTGCCCGGAATCGTCCCGCGCTATCCGGCCACGCATGAGAACCGGTTCCGCCGCGTGAAGAGGCGGCTACGCGGAGACGTTCGGTCGGAAGGCAACGGCCACGGGCCCCATCTCCGGCAAAGGCGCGCTCCGCCGGATGTGCTGCGTCCGCAGGCCTTCGCCGTTGTCGGCAGCGTCCGAGACAACGACGGCCGCCGCCTGCCCGGACGCGGGCGCGTCGGGAGCCGGCAGCAACACGGGCTGATGCCGGATTCGGGTCAGATCGGGATTGGTTATATTTGCTGGCTGTTGGCTTGGATCTAGATCCCAACCGGACGGAGGCACGGGAGCGGGCAGGGGCCCGGTGTCGTTGGCGAGCCGTGCCGTCTAGAGAGACGGTGTTTGCAGGAACGAATCTTCGGCGCGGCTCCGCGGCAAAGCCCCGAACGCGGCGCCTGCTTCTTCGCCCGGTTCCCGTCGAAGGGGCGCCAAGCGGAACTCCTGGGCACCGCTCTCGTGCGACCCGAGCTCGACCCGAGGACGCGCCGCCGGAGCCGAGGCCATCAGCGGAAGCGATCTAGCGCGGTGCGGCAGCAGGGCGTCGTGCGCGACACCCGCGTAGCTGTCTGTGGTGCGTGTGGCCACGAGCCGCATCGGGAACGGCGGCGCCGTTCCGGCTTGCACCTGCGCCGGGCCGCGGTGCACGACGCTTGGTCCCCGGAACAGCTCCTGCACCCGGCTCGCCTGCATGGTCTCGGCGATGGGTGTCTGCTGCACGCGAAGCAGTCGCTGGCCCCGCTTGAACGGTACCGCGGTTGTCGCGGACACCTCGGCCAGCGGTTGTTGCTCCCGGATGCGGTTCTCGATTCGCTGCAGAGCCGCTCGTTCCTCAGCGACGGGCCGCTCGGACATCGCCTCGGGCGGGGCCACCGACGCAAACAGGAACGGGGGTCCAGAGCCCTCGGAGGCTTCGCGCGTGGCCGCACGGGCTTCCCTCGTCTGCATCCCTCTCTGCCAATCCCGGTGCTCGGCCGCGACCCGAACCCTCTCGGAGTCCTGCTGCACGTGCGCCTCCGGATCGATGCGCATGCTGTCCATCACAGCCTGCTGGGACGGCGGCGGGGATCCTCCAAGCCACGGTGGCAGCTCGCTCCGGCTTCGTTCCATCTGCTTCTTCCGGCGGGTCCGCGCCATGGCCGCGCGCTGCCGCCGGGTGTCGCTTCCGTTCATCACGTCGTGCGCAATGTTGCGTCTGCGACGAGTGCCCGCCGCATCCGCACTCGCACCCGCGTCCGGTGCCGGCGCCTCCTCCGCCTTCGTCGGAGCGGGGTCCTTGTCCCGTGCCCACAGGAGATCGTGCGGCGTGAGAATCAAACTCCGGACGTCGGTCCCGGCACGCCTGCTGCTGCGGCCCGACATCAATGCTGCGGAAGCGGACGTGGGTCGAGGCATGGCGCAGTCGGCTTTCGGTGCTTCGAGCTCGGGCGCCTTCGAGGCAGATCGCGCTGCTTGCAGTGGTCGTCGCCATCGCGGGCGCGGTCGCCCTGGCGGCGAGCCGGGCCGCCTGGGTCGCGAGCGGCACCGCATGGGGAGGGCTGCCGTGGGTTGACGGGGCACTCTACCTGAACCTGCCGGACCGGCCCGACCGGCGGGAGCAGGTGCTCCGGGAGCTGCGGCGGCTGGGGGTCGGGAGCCGGGCCTGCCGCAGGATTCGAACCAGGAGAGATCGTCGCAACCCGCACGCGGCGCGGCTGGAGGGACACTGCCTCGCGCTGCACTGGTTCGTTCGGGAGTCCGCGTGGGACCGCGTTCTGGTGGTCGAAGACGACACCGTCGTCGCCAGCCTCGAGGGAACCCGGGCCGCCGTCGCAGACGCCAGACGCCGTCGCGCGCACGGTGTCTTCCTCGCCCGCTCGGTGTCCTCGGAGCCGGTGCCGCTGCGCTGTGCCCAGGGCCAGGCGGTGCGGGGGATGGACCGAGCGGACGGAAGCGGGTATCTTCCCCTGTGCGATCCGCGATCGGCGCACGGGGGCCTGCTCCGAACCAGGGCGCAGTGGCACGGCGGCGGCGGCTGCGCGTACGTCATCAGCCGGCGCTCCGCGGTGCGGCTGCTGCCCCTGCTTCGGAAGGAGCTGGCCGAAGGACGCAGCGGAAGGCTCGCCTGGACGAAGACGCAGGACCAGGAGCGCTGGTTTGCGCCGGCCCGGCCGGTATGCCGCCAGAGACCAGGTGTCTCGGACGTGCTCCACCGCTTCATCGCCCGCCACCACCGCCCGCCCTGAGCCCCGCGCCTCGGCTGCCGTCGTCGTCCGAGGCGCCCGTCGTGGTGGGTGGCGGAGGCTCGGGACCGAGATGCGGCCGCACCTTGGCTCCGAGCAAGCCCCAGGTGCCCGCGTCCACCCACCGGTTGCCGCGGTCTCCCAGGAACAGGTGGCCGGGACCGTCGCCGAGCCGCGGAGGACCCTGGGCGTCGGCGCGTCCCAGGTGCTCCTGTTCCTGCGAGCCGAGGTCCTCGGCGCTACGGGCCAGCTCCAGCTCCGCCCGCACCTCGAGAGCTGCCTCGGGCCAGCCCAGGTTCCGGAGCCACATCGAGGGAGCCTCGGCGGGAACGCGAATGACGGGAGCCGACTGCCCCGGGCAAGACGCGATGGGGGGTGACGCGGCGACGAGGTACCAGACAATGCCGCCGTCCCACCGAAGTGGGCGAGTCACGACGCGGATGCGGGAGAACAAAGGACAGTCTTTAGAGACCCATTCTGCGTACCGTCGCCACACGGCGGCCATCCGGTTCTGTGCGGCCTCGGGAATCAGCTGATCGTCGCCTTGCGGAACCTCTGCTGCCGTGTTCCCGTCCTCGTCGGCTTCCGCCACGTCCGCCTCTGGTGCATCTGTCGCAGACACGGCGGCCGCCGCTTGCAGGCCCGGGGCGCCGACGCGAACTCGAAGCACCCACTGCCCCTGGGCCAGGGCCCGGGCGGGTCGGAAGAGTTCGGCTGCGGCGCTCTCCATGTCGGCGCGAGAGGCCCCGGGTCTCGGACCGCCCAGGTGCGCCAGGCGGTACGGGTCCAGAGGGACAAAGCTATCCTGCGCCCTCCGGAGAACACAGGCGGCCCTGCGGAACTCTCGCTGAACCTCGGCCAGGCTAGAAGGGCTCGCCGAGGCCCAGGTATTGGTGACGGGGAAGCACGGGCTGAGGATGGGTGCCACGTCTCTCCGGTCTCGCGCCTGGCGCGCCGGGTTCCATGGTTCGGAGGGAGTGGTAAAGTCGGATCGGACCAGCACTGGGCGCTGCGCGCACTCCAGAGGCCCGTCTCTCTGGTACTCCCATGTACCGACCAGCTCGCACAGCCGCGTGGCAACCTCGACCCAGTGGGCCTGGGGGACTGCGCCCCACCGGAGACAGCCCAAGGTGGCAAGGATGGCGCAGTTAATACCGCCCAGGTACCCAAACTTGTTCCCGTACACTTCGCGGCGGCGGCACAGGCATCGCAGGAACCGCAGCACGTTGCGAAGCATTGCCAGCGCCCGGCCGCGCTGCATGGACCCCATTGGATTGGTGCTGTCCGCGAGCGACGGACCTCCCACGGTATCGAGCACCATCTGCACGTACCTCTCCGTGCACCGCGGTCCGTTCAGGGCCTGCACCGAAGCGGCAGACGCTCCCCGAAGCCACTCGTCGTCAAGGAGGTCCAGCTCCGCCGGGGTGGCCGGCAGCCTCGGCGCGTCCACGGCGGCGATCGTCAGGTCCACGGGGATCCCCAGCATCTCGACATCAAGGATCACCAGCTGGGCGCCCTCGATGCGTCTTGCCCTAGTGGCCTTGCAGCGGCGCACAAGTCCCTCTTCCATCTCCCGCGCGACGGCGGCGGGGTCTACTCGGGGCACCACGAGCACGGCGTCGATATCGTCCGCCACGCTAGCGACTCCCACTCGGTAGGACCCTGAGATACGAACCTGAGCGGCGGCCTGCCCCTCGTTCCTGCCTCGATCGAATCCGTCGGCCGTCACAGCGTCGAACCGTCCAGAGCCTGCTAGCAGTCGCTGGACCGCCCGCTGTCCTTCCGCTTCGATCGATCGAATCACCCGCTGGCGGGCGGCGTATTTGGCGCGATCGTCCAGCATGGGCGGCTCGTGCGCTTCCATCTCTCGCAGAAGAGCGTCCCCTAGCGTCTGGAGGCCGGGTTGGTTCATGTTCTGCCAGTCGTCCTATCGGGGTCTCGTCTCCTGGGGCACCGGAGGAGCGTGCTCTCGAGACCCTTCCGGAAGAACCCGCACGCTTGTTTGCTCCATCTCGAGCTTTGCCTGCCAGGCCGACTTGCGAACGCGGGACGGAGGCTGTGGTCGTGGAGCATGATGCAAATGAGGATTTGGACTATCCCGAGCGGAAGCATGAGGCCGGCGTCGTCGCTGCAATACGAGCATCGGCTTCCCGAGCCACGCGGCGCCGGTGCCGGAGACCGCGGGCGGCGGCCTCGGTGGCGGGTGGTTGGTGCGGCGCTGCACCGGCTGACTGAGGATAGACGAGGACGACATGCAATTGGAACACTGGTAACGAAGGTTGGTTGGGTTCCAGGACAAAGCGCGTTTGAGAATGCGTGCGCGAGATCCACGGGATTGTTCGGCAGTGTCGGGTCCCATCCGAGTTGGCGGTCACGCCGTCTGGTTCCAGTACACGCACATCTCACCCTTGAGAAGCTGACCCACATACTTGCCGTAGCTCGACTTGACGTGGTCGGCCGATGCGTCCTGCACGTTCATGCCCGCGACGCCAGAGCGAAGGCGGACGGCGTGCCCGAGCTCGGTGCAGATCTTGGTGGCGGCCAGCTGCGCCGGGTCCGTGGAGTTGCCCGCGCTTCCCGGGATAAAGTCACCCACCGTGTACGGATAGACGGAGCCCGTCGCCAGCGCTGTGCTCGAGGTTGATGGAGTCGACGCCGTCACGAAGGCGTCGAGCAAGTCCTTCCCCGCCGCGTCGTCGTACTGGTCCTTGGATGCTCCCAGAATCACCGACTCGGTCACGCTCCCGTCCGCCACGCCTGACGCACAGAGCTTCCTCCACAAACTCTCGTACGACCGGAGCGCGTCCTGCCCGCTCTTGCCCTGCACCACCGCCGATAGAGCGCGCTGGCAATTCAGGGCCAGTTCCGCCGTCTCCTGGTCGCTGGGCCCACTCCCCCCTTGCTCACGCTTCTTTTTCTGCCACCGAATATAAAAGTAGATGCCGGCAGCAATCCCGCCCAGCAGGAGCACCGCCGCGATGCCCATGACCACGATGATCGCGTCCATCCGAGAGCTGATTTCGACGGCGCTAGCTTGCGGACCTGACAACGACCCAAAACAAGGTCTCGTCATCCATGCTTCCTCAGCGGCGACGGTGCTGCGGGTGCCGCGTGGTCCCTCGCGTTGCCCCGCTGCTCGAATATCCGAAACTTAGCTGCCATGGCGACGACGGTCACGGTCGACTGCATCCACGCCAACACTGACGCACGGGACATTGAATTCCGGCTGGAATGGTCCTTCCATAACACGACCGGATGGGATTCGCTGCACAACGTAGAGGCCCCGCTGGTACTGCCCGATGACAACCCCGCGGTGCGCTTCCGGTTTGACGTGCCCGGCACTGCCAAGGCGGGCCTGCCGCTGCAGCTGACCATGCAGCGCCGTTACCGGGAGCACGAAGACGAGGAAGGCGCCGAAGACTGGGTCTACGGGGAGAAGGACCGGTACGCGACCGTGCTAACCGTTGACACGGTGCCCCTTGGGCAGGACCTCCGTGTCACCTGGGACGCCTTCACCAACCGATTCACGGGCGACGTCCAGGGCAACGAGCGCTCGCTGGCCGTTCGCAACAAGGGGAGGGTCCCGCGACACTTCGACATCACGCAGGGGAACCAGCACCTGGGGCGCGGGTGGGTGCGCCCCGGCCAGGAGCTGACCACCTGGATCCGCTCCGTCTACGCCGAGAGCAGCACCGGAGGCATCTCGGACGTTCCTGTCATTATGCGGCATCGGGCCGCGCACATCCCGATCGGTTTGCACGAGACGACAACCCTGGAAGGAATGCAGTTCGAGCCGGTGCCCGTGGGAGGACAGAGCGCTCGCATCGAGATCACCGACGACCGGGTTGCCGAGGAGCGGCAGGACTCGCTGGACCACTTGGCGCGCCTGGCGTCAGCCGTCCTTGCGGCGCTGGTCATTGGCGTGCTCTCCGTGGTGGTCATGACGACGCTGTACGCCCTCCGGGCACCTGTGTCCCGAGGGCTCGGTGGCGGCGGCGTGGGCGTGGGCGTGGGCGTGGGCGTGGGCGTGGGTCTGAGCGGCGGCAGCGGCAGGCGGGGCTGAGTGCTCTGGACACGAAGGGTGCCGTGGGGTTGCATCGGGCTGCCTGCCTCTCCGCCCATTCTACCGCTTGCGGATCAAGCGGAAGCGATGGCGGCTGCTGCAGCAGTCGAGGCAACCCCAGAGGCAACTCCAGAGGCACAGAATCCTTCTGTTCGGCTTGCGGTCACCGAGAGGAAGCTGCACGAGACCGAGCTCATGGTGCGGTTGCTGGTGATCGTGACCCGAGAGCGCCCGCAGCGCTGGCGCGCCAACGTGTACCGGTACCAAGGACAGCTTCTGGGTCGCTGCGAGATGAAGTCGGACGAGGACTGGTCGTGGGGCAGGGCGTGGCTGCAGCGGCAGGCGGACGGAACGATCGAGCAGCCGCACGATCACATGGACTTGAACGAGCGGTTTGAGAAGACGTTCATGGATTGGGAGGAGGTACAGTCCTTGTAAATCAGCCATACCAGGCAAACCCGACCGAGGCCAGGAGCGCCACGACCCCGGCGGCGTTAAGCCCGAGCGCTGCGTGCACGATTCCCCGCGCCCGTTCGTGTCGCGATCCCGGGTCCGCCTCGACATCTCCGGTGCAGTCGGTGGCGGCGTCCGTGGGCCGGAACTCGACGGCGGCGCCCATCCCCACGATCGCGCCGACGCTGAGCAGCACCACGCCCAGGGCACGGAGCCAGTGCGTGAGGCTTCGGTCGTCGTCGATCCCCCGCTTGGACGCCTCGAGCGCGAGCACGACGGCGGCCACGGATCCGACGCCCGCGTAGGCCGCAGCCGACGCGGCACGGGCGTCCTGAAGCCAGGCGGCGTGGCCCTGGCACTGCCTCCCGCCGGCCTGCCCCGCCACGGCAGGCATCGTCACGGCAAGAACGGCAGCCGCGAGGAGCACCAGGAAGGCGGGAGCGACGATGGCGCCGTATCGGAGCGAGGGCGTCTGCATCCTGCGCGAACGGATTTCCGCGAGAGAGAGAGAGAGAGAGTGAGAGTGAGAGTGAGAGAGAGAGAGAGAGTGCACGCGCTCGCGGATCGGCAGAAACCGTCGGCATGGACGAGGACGACGCAGCGTTCGCGGCGGCCCCTCTGAGAGATCTCGCGAACGTTGGTGACTTCATAGAGGACCAGGTAGAGGCTGAGTTTGGCTCGGCGACGCAGGAAGGGTTCCTCGAGGCGGTGCTGGACAGGTACGTGCGCGCGGGCGGTACCAGGAGGGACCGCGCGCGGGCGTTTGGGGAGGCCCTGGACCGGACCACCCGCAACGCCAGGCCGCGGACGTGCATCGAGGGGTACCGCACGCGCGAGCACAACCGCCTGGGCCGCGACGCGCTGGTGGGGTTCCTGCGTGAGAGCGGCGAGGTCCCCGACTGGCTGCTCCCCACCACGGCCGCAAAGTCCCGGGATCCGGAGGATGCGGCGGACCGGTACGACCCCAGGCTGGTGCGGCGGGTGCTTGGAGAAGGGCCCACGGAGGGCGGGTACCAGTTCCCGTACGCCGGGGCGCTGGAGGCTGGTCCGCGCGCGGGAGAGCCCGCGTACCCGGATGGGAGAGACGTCATGGACAAGTTCCACCCGCTGCGGGGCGCCGACGGGATGCCGGCGGTGGCGCGGGACGCTGTGGTGGCGCAGACGGACCGGCGCTTCTGGCCCTGCGCGTGCTTCCGGACCGAGGCGACGTGCGGCGACTTTGCACCCCGTCGGGGGAACCGTGGAGCGGATTCCGACCGTGCCTACTGCTTCTGGAAGGGGGCGGGGCCGCGGGAGGCGAGGGACAACCGGGGCTTCACGGTGCGGCCGCGGTGCGCGCCGGACCTCCGGCCGGCGGCGGTGCGCAGGCGCGTGGCCGAAGGAGCGGTGGAGGGCCAGAGCGAGCTAGATTTGGATGGAGAAGAGCTTGCACCGGTCAAGGCGAGAGCGGCAGCGGTTCGCGGACGTTTGAGAAGAGGGTAACTGCAAGTTTGGACCGATTGACACGCTGCGCGCTGCCTCCGGTGATCCTGCTCAAGAACCAGATGTTGATCGAGAGAAGGTAACTGTAGCTGTATTGGATTAAATTGATTGTAACGTCTCATTCGAATACACCAGCCGCATCCACAAGGATCTTCGCTTCCCGGCTGCGCGTTCTCCGTCGCGTTGCGCGAAGGGCCATGGGTAGCTGGCACGGGTCCACAGCTTATCTTCAGGCTGTCGCCATTGGCTGCGGAGGCCCGCTGCGGCTTCCAGGCCTGCTCTCGCCGACCAACCAACCTCTCATTCCGGCCCGGTACGGCGAGGGGGGGGGACGGGAGCCGGTTAGTCCGGGCGCGCGGCTTGATAACTTGGCTGCACATCATCAACCACCATCTGTGCGGGCCACTTTGGGAAGCTGGGGGACACCAACCGTTTCTGCTCGTTTGTTAGAGGATCCACCTTCTTCAGCACGTCCCGGAAGGTCCACATGCGGCGATGCTTGGCCGTGATCCCCATTCCAATGTCTGCAACCAGGTCCACATCTTCCGGCACCTCTTCAAGGAGAACAAAGTCCTTGGCGTTGGGAATCGCCCCGAGGTCGTTGCTTTCTTTTTGGTTCGCCACCTCTGCGTCCAGCCGCGCCATCTTGGACATGGCACTCATGAGCTTAAGCAACGATTGCGTTGCTCCGATGCTCTGCAAGTTGCGGTGCACCGTTCCTAGCACGATACGGAATGGTTCGGGGTCGGTCTCGCGTCGGAACTCCAAAGCCGCCAGCAGTCGAGCCATCAGGGTCGGGTCTCCACGGCGATTAACGTTGTCCCACAGATAATCCGTGTACATAACGTTCTTGTTGTACTCGTCCTCCTCGTGGCCTGCTAGGAACGGACGGTTGTCAGGGCTCTCCGATCCGAATGGCCGCATGATGCGCGCCTGCCCTTCAGGCGACAGAACTCGCATGTTGTACACCAGCGGCGACTTGCGGATCTCTGGCTTCTCGATCTGTGTGAACGCAGGAGGCGTCTTCGCGGCCATGTGCTTCACGAACGTTCCGAGATAATCAGCCGGATTGTCGGTGATCTCTTGCTACTTCTTCATAAACGTCAGCAGGCCAGCCAAGAGCTACCACGAAGACTTGCTCTACTGGTTCGCCGGTAGATCGCTGTACCATTTACGATCGGCTCCCTCATCCAAAGTCATGTCGTCGTTGTGTTCGCCGTCGGTTGCGACAGATTCCGCAGAGACCGATGTTCCGTCTGTACTTGCGGTGTCCACCGCGAACCTGTGGGATGTTGCGGTGTCAATGGCCCTCGCGTACGTGCGGGATGATGTGTTTGCACTTGCGGTGTCCATCCCGAACGTGCGGCGGGACTCTACCTTGAGCGACAAACCGGCTCCCGACGCCGGTTGTGCCTCGTCGGTTGTCCGATCGACTGGCTCGACTTCGGTTAGCGCCGTTTGCAGTCGCGACTACCTTTGCTGCGCGTGTAGGAGCTGGAGCGACCAGTTCTCGAGCTCAAAGAGGGTGAGCTCCGTTGTGTCTTTTGCGGCACCACAAGCCGTGAGCATGTTCCGAAGAACCACGGACCCGGGCACGACGTCGGACCCGGGCACGACGTCGGGCGCGGGCGGGTCGCTGGAGCCCGCGCCCGATGCTGCTTCTAAAGGCCCGCGACGCTAGCTTGGTGCCTCGGGAAGCTAAGTCAGTTTGCATGATCGGAACCAGAAGGGTTCGACCACAAAGAGCTCGTCATCGCGCTTACACCTAGTAACCGGCGTCGTGGCTTTTTGTATGGCGCTGATGTATGGGTTGCAGAACCGGGCCACAAACTCTCGAACTTCCGTGGGGTCATTTATTCGCGAAGGCAGATAGTTATGTCGGAACACCAACCACAGCTGGTAGCTGGTCTCTCTGTTGGCCATCTCATAGCATTCCTCGCTCTCACCACCGCTCTACGCGCCTTGCTCCAACAAATTACCGAACGCGTTTAAGTCAGCAGCAGCTTCGTCGTCTAGGCGTTCCGTTATTACCGGCCGAGTTACATCGTCCGATTTTTGCATACGAGCATAGTCTTCTGAGTCCGATTTCATGGCCGCCTTTCTGATTGGTTTGGTACGAATCCGCTTGCTAACCTCATCTTTGAACAGGGAAGGATGAACTCCCATCATGCAGAGGTACAGGAACTTCGCCGCATCTCCAAGCGTACGCTGCTTGACCAGATCTGAATGGACTTGCGTCAAAGCCTGTGCGGAGTGGAACTATGAACGTTCGATATCCACCTCTAATGATTCTAAATCGTTCGTCAGTACTCTGCCCGTGTAGACCGCGGCTTGGCGCGCGTCGTCGGACAGTATTGGCTTTTCCGGCACAAGCGCTTCCTCCGGCAAAGCCGGAAGCAGAGCAATCCGGTCTATGCACTGGTCCCTGTTACGGTCTATCGTCATGTCCTTGGCAAGGGCCCGAACCGAGTCGATGACACGGAGACGCAGCAACAAGGTTTGGAGCGCGAAGGCGTCCTGAAGTCGCGTCAACGGATCGTCACGTTTATAGCCGCTGTAAGCCTCCGGGTTCAGGTAAACCGTGTCTCTGGCTTCTGTGGTATCGCAGGGAGCCTAACAGTCGTACAAGATCCGGAACGGGTTGGGGTTCAGCCGAACCGAGTTTAATACGATGGCCCGAAGCCGCAAGAGGTGATCCAAGGTGCAGTCGAGGCCCGTCTTTTCCAGGAGTTCAATTTGCAGATCAAGGATTTTGGTGATCTGCTTCCATCGAAGCGACACTTCCTTGGCATGCAGGTTCCCCAAGTCGAGCGGAGCATTGGTGGCGGTCGACACAAAGCGCATTGTTTGCCCGAGCACATCTTGAGAATTGCAAAAGTCCAGACCATAGCGAATCTACGACGATACTTCAGGAAAAACCGGTTTCCCTAGACCTAGAGCCTGGACGGATCTTAAGATAGTCTCCTGCTGCTACTTAGACGTGAGTTTCCCAACCTAAGGGAACTTTACGTCAGCAGCACACTCGGTTGTTGCTATTTGAAGTAACGAGGCAAACGGTGCCGTGACGCGAAACTGTTCTCCAATCTTGGCCGCCGCGCTGACAAACTGCGGCTGGTATGTGTGAAACGATGCCGTGCTTCCTTTAAGATCGGCGGCGCGCACCACCACGGCTTGCATCTGGCCAGGCAGCCGCGGGGGGGCCTTCGGGTCATCGGACTCGTCGATGCGGTTGCGCAGACCGGGAAAGCCACTGCTCTTTGTGAGCGACACACGCTCCGCCCCGAATCGGTACGCGGTTGCGGGCTCTTGGCTTGCAAGCTTGGCGTCGCGCTCGCGAATGGCGGCAAGCAGCGTCTGCCGGAAGGTATGAAGCAGGAACGTCTGGATAGTGGCGTTGATGAACATGCCCTAGTTCACTTTGAGCCTTGCCGGTCCCAGCCACTTCACCTCAAAGGTCTGAAAGACCTCGTAGGAGCCCGCTGCGTCGTCCTCCTCCACCTCCTTAACCGCTTGCCACTCCCACTTCCCGTCGGTTCCTGGTTCTAGCACTTCCATCAGCTCCACGCACCCAAGTTCGATGGCAGTCTCCGTCTCCATGACTGCGTGGTTCTTCATGTTCTGCTGATGCTATACTCGGTACGCAACCCGGTGGCCTTTGACTTTGGCCCGGAGCACACTCGGTCTACGAAGAGTTGGGCTCGGTGATTCGTCCACCGTTGGGCTCGGTGATTCGTCCGTTGTTGAGACCGGCCGCATTGATATGAGCGCAAAATGCAGGGCCAGCATCTCGAGCTCGTGACCCGCCACGGCACTCCGCTCGCATCGTCCCTCCAAACCGCGACCGCGACGCGACAGCCGAGATTCCAGGATAGACAGCACGCGCTTGGCACGCCTACAGACTACGGACGCCACCCTGGTCATTCGCTCGCCGCTGCGAGACATGATATACCGCCCTCGGATCCGAATCTCGGGAGCTTCCTGATTGGGGTCCCCCTCTGCATGTGCAATGCTCTCTAGCGTCGTGAGCGCCTCCCAGTCGGGTGCCAGACGCCGGATAATACCCGCCGGCAATCGCGCCAGTCGCTCCCACGAGTCTGGTCCGCTCGAGCTTTGAGTCGGATGATTCAGCATGCCCATCAGAACGGTCGCGGAATCTTCAAAGCCAGCCATGTCGCAGATGGTCATGGGCTTGTCCATTGGTTCTGCTGAACCCCCATTATCCTTAGAATGGAACGCTTGCAGAATCATAAACAGATGTCCGCGAGAACTCTCGTCATTGAACTTGGTGGGACCAACCTGACCAATCGTCTCCCGAGCGTGATTCACTCGATCCAGAACGACAAATACCTCCTGATTGATGTCGTTGGCGTCGGGCGATTCAATGCGGAATCCTCTGGCCAACCGGCTGGGGGCCGACACCACCGACTCAATGGCGGCGGACATGTCCTCTGTGCCGTGCAGAAGATTGCTCACAACAATCTCTCCTGCCTTCTTTGAGGTCGCATAACTTAGCAAAGTTCCTTGGAGCATCTTGTTCTGATCTATGGAGGTCATATCGTTCTCGGCTAGCACCAGCTCCAGGCAGTCGAGAACCACAAAGACTTTATCTTCATCTTGCTACTTCCGCCTCTAGGCAGAGGCCATCTGCAGCTTCGCTGCCCTAGATACCATTCCGTTTGCGCCTGCGTCCAGCTTCCCCTGAATCGTGTAGGTCTTGCCAGTCCCCGAGTATCCCAACGCAAACATCAGAACGGACCGCGCACCCTCTGGCTGGTTCTTGTCCGTTCCGTCTTGAGGGGGCTTGGACTGAGCCTCGGCCTGCTCCGACTCGTGAATGGCTCGAGTGAAGGCGTCGCATAAACCAGTTGCAACGCCGGGCGGATACTCGGTTCCGAATCTCTGCACATGGCCATTCCAAATCTTGTCGTTGTTCAAATGCGGACCAAAGAAGGCCCCGTTCACAAGCTCCACCGCTCCCCCAATGGAATCCGATGCGATTTGCAGAGAATTTGCCTGCTTGGGGTGGTCCGTGTGAACCCGATTTGTCCAATTTTGCAAATCGGCGCGCTTGTCAAGTTCCCATGCCTCGACATCCGTGACCAAACATGTGTCCGACTCCGATTCCGGCCGGAAGGCTTCGGTTGGGAATCTGAACTCTTCGTCTCCCAGTACTCGGTCCTTTGCATACAACTTTCGGAATTCCTGAAGAGAGCTCTTGTCAACCCCTGCGGTGATGCAGTCGGTTTGTTCCTTGGCAAACGTTTCAAGCAGGGTATCCATCCGATCGCGATCCCCTTCTCCCTTGGTGTACGTACGCAACGCCAAGGTTCCCTTGCAGTACACCCGACTGGCGCGAAGACGTCGAATGAGATCACGGTTGAAGGCAACATACTGGAGCGCCGGGCCGGAAGCCACCAGGGTGCCCATGGGATTGCGAGCCTTCTTCCACGAGTTTTCGCCTTCAAACTTGGTCGCCTGCGGATTGGCGTAGTCCGCGGCGGCCTTCTCCCATTTGCGGCCAAAGGCTCGCACAAACAACTAAGGAACACCAAACTTCTTCATTTGGTTGGCCTATCGGATAGCGTTCATCTCTGGCGAGACCTCGAACTGATCCGTGGATCTGGCTACAGCAGTGACGAGATCCAGCTCCCGACGCTGCAGGAACACCAGATTATCGCCATTTGTGAGCAAAACCAGGCGGTCACCCACTGCACTGGCAATGAGGTTCTTCTTGGCTTTATCGTTCATTCTGTCAAGGTCACCGGTTTGGACAAGCCATTGTTCAAATCCGAGCACCTCTGTGTCGAAACGGCTCAGACCGGACTCAGGAGCGGCTACGGTTCGCGCTAAGGTCGCATACTATTGTCTCGTGCTCTTATCCATTGACAGGACTTCTTGGGGAATCTTGGCAAGGACAAGATCGGGCAAGGACTGCAGCAGCTCTTTGAACGCCGTCAAAGAGCTGCAGTGTTTTTGCAGCTCCTGGACCTGAACTTGCGGAGCGTCGGTGGGATCTATTTTGCTCAGAATAGACGCTGCCTGTGACTTATCCAAGTCCGCACCGTTCTCGTTTGCGTTGCGCACGTAACAGATCGCCGGAAGCAGGAACGACAATACGCGCAGCATGAGCTTCTCCGAATCGGACGACATTTGTAAGCTCTGCTAGTGCAGGCGCATCCGGGTGGGCATTGAGTGCGCGTCGTAGCCCCTGGCTGCTGCCCGCATGCCGCTCAAGAATACGCTCTCCTACGGCTCGGGCTTGGGCACCCGAGTTCCGCCCAAAATGCGTTCCAGCTTGAGCGTCAGATTCACGGGAACAATAATGCGACTTGCCCACGGGTCATCTCCCGAGAAGGCTTCCACAATCTGTTGCGCTAATTGAACTTCCGGCAACTCTGCTTTAGCCTCCTCCTTGTCACTGTCCAGCCCAACTTCGGGTGACCTGTCGGTTGGGGACGGCAACGCTACACTACCCCCCCCACCTTCGGCCCGACGTGGGTTCTTATCACCTTCCGGTTCGTGGTCATCCATCCGGCTCATAGTCCGATCGCTCTCGTTTCGCACCGAGAACCGCCAGGCGGTCCGCTCTTTCATTCCCTGGGATCCCGGCGTGACCTTTGACTTTGACGAACTCAACGCGCGGATGCCTCCTCGCCTGGGCAGCAGCGCCGTCGGATCCCTCCTTCCACAGCTTCTTGTACAGCCGCTGGATGACCCCAAGGTGCTCGGGCGGCTTGCCGTTCGACTTGAGCCATCCACGCCGCTTCCAGTTGTGGCACCAGGTTGTGGCGCACCCGATCACGTACGTCGAATCCGTCATGATGCGCACCGTGTCAGCAAAGTGCTTCGGGTGCGCTCGAACGTACAGGACGGCCGTGTACACCGCCACCAGCTCGGCGCAACTGCTTGTCTGGGGGTATCGATCTGGCAATGGCGCACCAATGTCTAAAATCATTGAGTGACTGAACACGATCCCCACGCCGGCCCGCGCGTCCTTTGTGCCGTTGTGGGGGCAGGCGCCGTCCGTCCACACCTCGGAGATCAAGTTTTGGTACGGCAGACGCTCGCCCCCGCGGTCCGGAGGCGGCGTCACGGCAATGGAGCTGGTGCGTTGGGCCCGCTTGCCGGATTCCATGAAGCAGTCGCCCTCCAAAACTCGATCTGGATCCGCCTTGCGCCTGGTTCCAAGGCTCCTTCCGCGCCCACCAGCGGCTTTGCCGCCGTCGCCGGCCGCCCGCGTGTCGATCCCGTCCACAAACGCCTGCGCCTCGGGAGCCGACTTGAACTTGCGACATTTGGCGCCCGGGAAGCCAATCACCTGCGACTACGCCTCGTCCCACGACGCAAATACACCGGTGCTTTTGCCACGGCGCACGCCATAGAACGCCATGTCAAGCTAGTTTAAATAAGTGCTCCCAGCCACCTCCTTCGTAGCTCTATTTAAAGTGCCGGTTCTCCGATTTATTCCGAGTCCATCATGACCCGGTTCGGGCGGGTGCCGTCGGGACAAAGCCCGACACTTGACCTGCGTCGGTCGTCTCGACTCACCCGAGGCACCTTCCGACCCCGAGCACCTGTGTAGTGGAAAGTACTCTTTGAGGTTTTTGCCATGCCGGTCTCAAAAGCTTCTGTTCTGAGCTTCTTCATGCGTCGCCCCTCGAGCCATCGGGTGGAGCCGTTCCTGATGAAGAAGACGGGTTCGGGCCCGGGCAAGTCCAGCAGAGGCGCAGCCAAGGTGGGCCGTAAGCGCAAGCGCACGTCGGACCAGGATGCCTCAGAGCTGCCGAGCGAGCTTGACGGAGCTGGCGGCAGCGCTCCGGCACCACCGTCCGAACCTGCGAGCGGGGCCGGCGGCGGTGCGGCGGATGGGTCGTTCGCCAGCGGGCGGTACCCGAAGCGCCGGCGCAAGGGGGCGGATCGATTCATGGAGAGCAAGTACGGGCAGGAGATGATGTAGTTCCTCATCAGGGACCAGACCGATTTGACTCAGCGCGCCGACCGGCTCCTCCAAACCATCGAGAAGGCGCAGACCAAGAAGCACAAGATTTTCAAGGGAGACGCCAAGTGCTTCCCGGAGCTGAGCCGGTTCTGTGGGGTGCACGGCTTCAGCGTCGGTCCCGAGACGGTGGACGAGTTTGCTGCAATCGCGCAAACGTGCAAGGAGACGGCCGATGCCGAGGTGCACGCGGCTCTGGCGTGCGAAGACTTCAGGGATATCAAGCGCAAGGAGAAGATCGAGGACACAATGGACCAGGACGGGGCGGATGCTCCGTCGGTCGCCCTGGCCGCGTACGTCGAGAAGTGGGGCTTCAAGTTCAGTTCCAAGACCTTCCAGGACTTTGGCGACGTGCTGCGCACCTGTCGTCTTCTGGTGGTCGATTCTGAGCTGCGTGGCTACTGCGACCCGGAGGATGAGGCGTGCACCGGTCCCCCCGGGCCCAAGCTCAAGGCGTACGTTGAGAAGCACGGGAAGAACCTCTCGCTAGACACCATGGACGAATTCGCCCCGATCGTGTGGGCGTTCCGTCGCAAGGCCGAGGCCGAGTATCAGGAAGCCATGGAATGGGAGGACGGCGCGGCGGCCGAGGGTGGCGGTGGTGGCGGGGCCGGCGATGTGGAGGAGGAAGAAGAGTACGACGACGACGACGATGACGACGACGACGACGACGACGACGACGAGTATTAGATCGATTCGGACAGGGACGACGAGGACCAAGAGGACGACGAAGCGCTGGACGACCTCGTGGACGAGGACGAGAAGGATGAGCAGGTGACGACCGAAGAAGAGGAAGAGGATGAGGACGAGCACGCCGAGTATGCCATCTACAGCTCGGACGAGGAGGAGGAAGCCGAAGGAGTTGAGGGAGACGAGGAGGCGGAAGACCAGGGAGGGCGTCCGATGGGGGCGGCGGCGGCACACGAGGAAGAAGAAGAGGAAGACGAGGAAGAGTATGCCGAGCCCGCTCTGCAGCAACGCGGAGTCGGAGAGCAGACCCTGGACGACGCGCTAAATGAACTTGAAGCGCTGCAGGCGCTGGACGAGCTGCAGGCGGCCGAGGCCCGTCGGGGGTTGTGAGAATGGAAGAAGCACACAGATTGTGAGAATTCAAAACTAATCAAATCAATTGCGACGCGTTACCAACATCGCCTCCGCGTCTCCGTCTCCGTTGTCGTTACGTCGCGGGCGTGGCCGAGGACCCACCGCCGCCGCGGGCGGGCCCAGGATCCGTGCCTTCTTCGGACGGTGCAGGGCCCTCTGTGGCGGGACCCTTGGACGCCGCGGGTTCCACGGCAAGGCCAGGCTTGCTAGACATGCCCAGCAATCCCAATGGCGGTGGGACTCGCCCACACGGTGATGCCTGGCATCTTGTCTCGGTGGAAGCTACGCGGGATCTTGCCCCCGAACGACGGATCCATTTGCATGGTCCATTGGAGGTCGATCGCGACCAGACCTCGTTTGGGGTGCAGGCACAGGTTCTCCAGCGTGACGTCCGCGTTGTAGAGCTTCCGCCGGTGGAACTCTAGCTGTATCCCGATCCGCGCGCGGCACGATGCAGCGACCCACGTCTGTGACACGGTCTCACGACCACTCGAGCACCAGAGGGTCCACCTCTGGCTTGCGTTCTCCGCGGCGCAGACGGAGGCGCGAGTCCCCAAAGTAGTAATAGTACGACGCCAGGCCCATGCCGCGAAGCGCCGGTATGATTGGAGCACCGATGTCCCACATAACCTCTGACACGACGCCGTACGAGCCTCGGACGTCGTCGGGAGCCACGCCGCAAAAGAGATCCATCACGCCCTGCCACCGGAGCACGCCGCACACCTGCACCAGGCGCTCCGAAGAAGCTCGCCGGATCCTTCGCGCGAACTCCTGCGCGGTGAGCTCGAGCGCCAGGGCCGGGTAGAAGGGCCGCCGGCTCCCGTCCATCATGTATGCCCGCTGTTCCTTGGCCTGGCGCTCAGCGTGGAGACTCTGGTTGTAAAGCTTGGTGGCGGCGGCCCCTGCGTTGCCGCGAATCAGCTTGCGCACCGCAGTGACCGCTCGCTCGGAAGTCAGAACTTTGACGGGTTCTGCGTGAGCGGCCGCGATGGAGCGCTGCTTCAGCACGGCTGCTACAGCGTACGCTTGCACCGGGGCTTCTGCGCTCACGAACCGGCGCATCATGGCCTCGAGCACGTCCAGGGCGTCTCGCGGCGCCCGGTGCTGCGCCACGGCCTTGGACCGGGCCCACGTGACGCAGCAAGCCATGCACTCGATCTCTGCCCCGAACATCTCGGGCTTGGGCTTGGGCTTAGACCGTGGCGCCTCCGCCGACAACGACGCCGACAACGACGCCGACAACGACGCCGACAACGACACCGACGACGACGACGACGACGCATCGGATCTCGCCGCATCCTGCGACTCGATGGCCGTTCCCGCGCGGGCCAGGGTGCGGAGGAGCCGGAAGCACACGTCTTCCAGAGTCACGTCGGGCCGTACTTCCTGCAGCCGCTCGCAGCAGCGCAATGCCATGAAGTAGACGGCGTCGTGCGCGCACGAGCGGAAGTACGAGTCGACCACGTCCGCGGGGACAACCTCTGCGTTTGCGCTCCCTCTGTCGTCGCTGCCGTCGTCTTCCAGGTCGCTGTCCTCGTCTGGGTCCAGCAGAGACATACGCTCCCTCGCTCGGCCTCCCGGCGTTCCGGCGCCGGAAGCCGCGACCTCTTCGGCGACGTCCACACCACAGAGCGGGGGCACGATCCCGCTCTCCTCCAGCTTGGACGCTAGGCGCATCGCTTCTTCCGTAGCCTCTCCAACGACGCGAGACGCGGCGGCGGCGTCCAGGGACGGTCCCACCACCGTGGACGCGGCGACCGGCCTGGGCAGCCGTCTCGCTTCCAGCGCAGATGCGCCTTCGCACCCAGGCGCCAAGGTGTGCTCTCGGTCCAGAACCAGTGCGGATCCGGCCATTGTGCTTTCCCCGCCGATGCGCCCGCTGGCATCGGACCGGCGGGGAAACGGCCGTGGCTTGGACGCGTTGGCGGTGAGTGACGCCGCATCATGGGCAACCTCGCTACGAATCTCTTTGGCGTCGGCGTCAACGTGAATCACGCGCACGTCGTCAACAACACGATGCAGAACATCAAGACACAGTGCGCCACGGGCAATCGCCAGGAGGTCGAAGTGGAGAACGTCGAGATCAAGATCAAGAACCTGGACTGCTCAGGCAACGTCTGCGTGTTCGTGCAGTCGACCAACGCGGACCTATCCTGCGTCACCAACACCGCGTTGAAGACCATCAGCACTATCATGGCCCAGCAGGCCGCCGGCACGCAGAACACAGGCCTCGCCGGCGGCGTCAATGGGAGGCTGAATATCGGAGGAGTCCAGGTGAACGTGAACGACCAGCACTTGCAGAATACCATTGCCGAGACGATCAAGCAGATCTGCGGAACGGGCAACACGGTCGTGGACAAGTTTGACGACGTCGAGGTGGACCTTGGAAGGGTCAAGTGCGATAACTTCAACGTTCTGCAGCAGGACTCCAGCTTGTCGGTGAACTGCTACATGAAGGCCACCGCGCAGGCGTACAACGATAACACCAGCCTACAAGGCGCCGGCAACTCTAACAATAACCTGTTTGGAGGCCTTCCAAAGGGCGCAATCATTGGAATCATCGTGGTCGTTGCACTCATGGTGATTGGCGGAATCATTGTCACGGTTGTCGAGGTCAACAAGCACAAGCAGGCCGAGAAGGACGCCGCGAACCAGATCCGAACCGGACAGCCGGCAAAGGGACAAGGAGCTTGCCACGCCGCCGCGGTCATGGGGCGTCCTCCGCCCACCGGGTGTGATCTCACTCGCATTCCGAAGCAGAGCAAAGCCAAGGTCCCACCGGCCAGAGTGCGTGTTCCGACCGGACCGGTTCCCCGAGCTCGTCCCGTCCAAACCACCGCGCGGCCAGGGGGAGTCGCGGTGCCGCGGCGCGGAGCGAGCACCGTTCCGACCGTGGCCCAGACCGCGGGTACGGGAAGAGGCCGATATCAAGCGCCTCCGTAAACTGGATTGGCACATGTTGAATTAATTACACACGCACAGACACAGAGAAGATCGTACAAGCAGCAAGAGCCAACACAAACGTCAAAAACCAAAAACGCCAGAAGTCCTTTAGTCGTTCAGCATCGCGTCCACGTAATGGCCCATCTCCACCATCTGCGCACTCACCTCGGCCCGGAAGACCAGCCCGTCAATCCCGGGCATCGTGCCGTACGAGCCAGCGCTGCCCGTGGCCACGGCAGCGTCGGCCCCGGCGCCAGAGGCGGGTACCTCGGCACCGTCGTCCGTCATCGCACCCGTCGCCGACGCTGCCGTCTCAAACGCTCCCACGACCGCTACCGTCACGGCCGCTTCGAGGGGCGCAAGGCCGCGGCTTGCGGCGGCGTAGGCCTGCGCGTGCGCCGCCGACACCAAGGCCGTTCCGCTGTGAAGCGCGTACGTCTGGGCCGATGCCTCGGCTGCACCTTCCGCTGCCTCCGCCGCCCGTCGCCGAGCCCGCGCTTGCGCCGCAACGCCCTGATCCTGTTGCATTCTCCTGGCTACCTCGGCCTCCCGCATCACGACCTCGCGCTCCCGGGTCTCAATGAGGTCGGCCGCCGCCGCCGCCGACTCGTGACTCGACTCGACCATCTTCTCAAGGGCATCCACGCGCTCCCTGAGCATGGCGTTCTCTCGAGCCGCATTGGCAATCCGCCGACGGGCCTCGACGAGCTTGTCGTGCACCTCGGTCATGGACTCAATCTTGGCTCGCAGCTGTCCCGCTTCCCGTCGCGCCATCTCGGCCTCGGATCCCATCTACGCCAGCCGCTCGGCCAGGCTCTGCTGCGCCCTGGCGTGCGCCTCCCTTGCCGACGCCGCGCCAGACTTGCTGGCGCTCACTCGGATGTGCTGGAGCTGCTCCTGCGCCATCTTCTCCACCGCAGCCACCCTGGCTTCGGCAGCGCCCCGCACCTCTTGGTGTGCCTTGGACGCCTGCTCGATCTGTCTCTCGGCTGCCTGTCGCAGCTCGACCCTCTCCCGCTCGTGCCTCCGCCGCAGCTCGTCCATGGAGCGTTCCTGCGCCGAGGAAGCGGCAAGCGCGTCCGTCCCGCCGCGCGCCGAATCCCGCAGCAGCGCTTTACGGGTGAACCGTGCAACGTCTTCTTCCCAGGCCCGCTGCACGCGGGCGAGGTCGGCGCGGTGTCTCTCCTCCTGGTCCTGCGACGCCTGCTCCAGCGCCGCGCGTGCCTGCTCGAACCTGCGGTGGGCGCTGTGCACGGCTTCTCGGGCCGCCTTCTTCTCGGCCGCGACCCGAGCGGCCGCTTCGGCTTCTGCGCGCTCCTTTGTGGCCTGGATGTACGCTTTGGATCGTTCCTCTTGCATCGGGTCGACGCTGCGGTGGCGCTCCAGCTCGGCTCTCGCTTCCTTCGCCTGCTCCTCTGCCGCCTGGGCTCGGGCCTCGGCCGCCTTGTGCCGGAACGCCAGGCGCTGAATCATAGCGTTCTGGGCCTCGCTGTGCGAGTACAAGGTCTCCGAGGTGTTGGCGTGCAGCGCCAGCTTCCGGTGGGCCCGCCGCAGCGCGTCGACCAGGTCGTCGTGAGTGGCCGCCGCCATGATCTGGTCGGGAGACGTCAGCGGCCTCTCCCGAGCCACGTCCTGCCGGCGGTGCTCGCACTGCGCCTGCGCGCAGCGAACGTCGATCTGCGCCGACGCCACCTCGCGAGCCGCCTGGGCGTACTCTTCCCTGCTCCGGACGGCGTCTTGCTGCGCCCGGTCGGCGGCGTCGGCGGCTCCGTACTCTCCCACCACGCCTGTGGCCGCGGCGTCGTCGGCAACGGCGGTCGTGTCGGCTCCCTGTTGGTCGTCCAGCACACTGGGGTACTCCTCGCCGAGCCCCAGCGCGTCGTCGGCGGCGTACGCGCTGGCGTACGTCCGCGCGGCCGCGTCATAGGCGCCGGCTCGGGCAGCGTAGCTGGTGGCGCGCGCGGCGGCCTCTCTGGCTCTCTGCTCCGACAAAATAGCCGCGGACCGGCAGGCCTGCAGCCGCTCACGATGCTCCTGAAGCCGCTGCTCCGCCTACTGCCGCTGCGCCTTGGCCCTTTGCAGTGCCTGATGGGCCTCGGTGGCTCGAACCCGGCTCTGCGCCGCCTCCGCTCGAGCAGCGTCGGCGTCTCCCATCCCTTTGGCTTTGGACCGCGCCCCGTCCCGGACAGCCTGGTCTAGCATGGACCGAAGGTGCGCGTGCGCTTCCCGAAGGCTTGCGTGCTCCTGTCGTACGCTTCGCAGCTGCTCCGTGGTCTGCGACAGGCGGGCGTGTGCCTCCTCCGACTCCTCCCGCGCCCTTTGCGAGTCGCTCCGCGCCTGGCGCGAGACATCGGCCGCGGCCGCCGCCCGGATGCGCGCGTGCGCCGCAGCGTCTTCGCGAGTCTGTGCCGTGTTCTGGGCGGTCTGTCGCTTGGAGCGAAGGCTCGCCAGATCGGCGGCGGCGGCATCGCCGCCCCGAGACAGGCTGATGGCTGCCTTCCGCGCGTTCCGAGCCAGTTGTTGGTCGGCGCCCGCCTGGTCCGTCACCCGCGCTTCGGCCGAGGCAAACTCCCTGGCCTGGGCCTTGGCGTCGCGTGCGATCTGCGCCGAGTCGTCCACGTCATCCGTGTCGTACGCTCCGCTGTCGGCGTCGGCCGCCGCCGCCACCTCGGCGGCACGCGCCTCCAGCTCGTGGGCGTTGGCGTTGGCGGAGGCCGCCTTGGACCGAATCGACACGACCTTCTTTGTCCACCGACTGCCCTGTGCGGCGTAGCTTCGAGCTCTTCCCCGAGCGGCGTCAGCGAGAGCGTAGCTCCGGGCCGCCGCCCGCGCCAGAAGTACCGTGGCTTCGTCGCTGGGCACCGGCTCGTACGCTCCCGCTCTTCCGCCCGGCATAAACGATGCCTCCAGATCCGACTCGCTCACTCGCGCCACGGCGGCGGCTTCGTCGGACGCGGCACCGGCACCGGCGCTGGACGCCGCAAGCATCCTTCGACTTCCCGATTCGGTCAAGGCCCGGTCTCGCGTGGATCTCGCCTGTCGGATGGAAGCCTGCAGGCGGTCGGCGGCAGCGGAAGCATCCGCTCTGGCCTGTGCCGAGTCGAGCCCCAGGCCGCGGTCCAGCGTCCCGCTTCCTGACGCAGTGGTCACCCGAACTCTGACAAGCTCGTCCGCATGGGCTTCCTCGCGGCGCCGCAGCTGGGCCTCGTGCGACTTGGTCATGTCGGCCATGGCCTGGCTGTGCGCTCGCTCGGCGTCGTCCAAGCGCTTGCGGATGGCACTCATGTCCTTCTCCGCCTCGCCGCGGGCGTCCAGCAGAGCGGACTCGAACTGCCGCGACTGCTCGTCAACCTGCTTCTGGTGCTCCTTCCTCAGCCGAACATGCTCCTGCGCCACGGCGGCGTGCCGTTGCGTGGCGTCGTCGGCGGCCCGCAGAGCCGTGTCCCGGTCCCGCTCCACGTCCGTCTAAGCCGACTTTAGCTGACCAATCTCGCGGCGGTGCGACTCCTCCAGCGCCCGAAGCTCGGCCACTTCCTGCTCCGCCCGCCGGGTTCTGGCGGTCGCCTCGGCCTGCGCCTCGTTCAGGGCCTTTTGCAGCGCACCAGCCTGCGCCTCGGCGCCTGCCCGAATCTCTGCGAGGGTCGACCGGGCCTGGTCCGCCTGCTCGGTCGCGCGGAGCGCCTGCTCCTGGTACGCCTCGATCTCCCTGGCCAGCTCCTTCGCCATGCGCTCCTTCTGAATCGTGCACTCGGCACGGACGCGGGCGGCCTCGGCGGTGCCGGAGGCCTCGGTGGCGCGGGCGTTCTCTGCCTCCTGCTCCCGCCGTTCCAGCTGCGCCACCGCGGCCGCTTGCCTCTCGCGCGCGGCCTCGGCGTCCGCTCGAGCCTTCTCGGCCTCCTGCTCGGCGGCTTCCACCCGCCGCTGCAGCGACACCGCCTTGTCCGAGGCCTCGAGATCGCACTTGGACTTGGCCTGCCGGTACATGTCGAAGTGCGCTTGGGCCTGCTCCTACGCCCTCTGCACCTCTTGTTCGCATTCCTCTCTCCGCTCAGAGATCTGCTGCTGCGACGCCTGCAGAGCCACGACGGCCTGCTTGCTGCGGTTGAGCTCGTCCTGCATGCGGGCCCACTGCGCCTGGGCGTCCCGGATCTGCTGCTGGAGCGCCGCCATCCTGGCCGCGTCCTGGGCCCGAGCCTCGGTGACGGCGGCCTCCATGGTCCGTGCGTGCGCATCCCGCTCTTCATCCAGCTGCTGCTCCAGCTGCCTTCGCTCCGAATCGTGATCCGCCTGCTGCGCCGCCAGCGCCTCTTCCGCGTCCAGAGCCGCCGACTCAGCCTGCGCCGCCCTCTCCTCGGTGATGCGCAGGCTCTGTTCCCTTACGGTTATCTCGTTGGCGATCTGGGCCTTGACGCTCGAGGCCATGCGCTCCAAAAGGCCCTTCTCCGCCTGCGCCATCCGATCCCGCTGGGCCCGCACCGTGTTCTCGGCATCGGTTGCCCGGGCGGTTGCCTCGGCCAGCTGGTCCCGAGCCCGCGCGGACTGTGCGCGGGCCTGCTCCACCTCGGTTCTCAGCACTCGAAGCTCGGCGCGGAGCGATCTCGTGTCCGTCTCGTGCTGACGCGCCATCGCGGCGACTCGGTCTTGCTCCTGCGTCGCCGCCTGGTACTGCCGCACAACACCAACCGTTCCAGAAGCGGTCGACAGGACCGAGTCCATCGAGCTCCGTGACGCAACTGCAGACGCCTTTGTCTGCTGTTGCTGTTGCTGTTGCTGTTGCTGTTGCTGTTGCTGTTGCTGTTGCTGTTGCTGTTGCACGTGCATCGTCTGAAGCATGTCGTGCATCCTGCTCAGAGCGGCTTCAGTGCGGGACGCCCGGGCCTCGGCGTGCGCGCGACCCGCCTCGGCCTGCTGCTTGGCGGTCTGTGCCTGCTGCGCCTGGACGAGAGCCTGCACGTGATCACTCACAGAGACGGTGACGGGTGGCTGCTGCTGCACCTTCTGCGCCGGGGTGCCGTTCGGGGTGCTTGGGGGTGCCACAGGAGATGTCATGCTTTGCGAGGCGGTGGCATCTCTCGCGGCACCGCCGGCACCATTTGTGGCACCCGAACCATTGGTGGCAGCCTCTTGCGCGTTCTTGGCAAAATCACCGACTCGCTTCTGCGGCATCGAAGACTCGGCACTGTCGTCGTCTTCTTTGGCCAGCTTGGATTCTTCGTGCGCGGTCGAGGAGGCGGCCTCATCGGCTCTGCCCCTCGCGACGGAGGCCTGAATCTGTCTAGCAGCCTGGCTGGCGGTGTCTCCGCTCCCGGTCAGCCGAATCTCTTGGTCGCACGTCTCGCGTCCCGGGCGGCAGACGGTTCGCACCAGCACCGCCATCCATTCGCTCGAGTCGCGCGTCCGGTTCTCCATGGTAACTCCGCTTTGCGCGGTCCCGATTTCCGGTCCGCGCCCGCCGCACCCAACCAGCCAACTGCTTTGTTCGGGCTTGACACACACCTTGGCACCCTCGACCACCGGGCCGAGTTGTGGTTGACGCAGTGTCGTTTGCAGTCGGGGCGAGCAACTCACACACCACGACGTTTGGCAGTCCCTAAAACTTAGCCGGGCGGCAGCGGTCGGGGCTTCGGGTACTCTTGGGCCGTCAAGCGCGCATGTTAGTCCGCTATGCTAAAAGTCAAGCAATTCAGCAGCCTCCTCGTCCGACAAATTGGTCATATCCACGTGCTTGCGAGCCCAAGTGTCGCAGCGTGCCTTTGCTGACGCAGACAGCTCCGTGTTCCGACGGCCCGCCGACTTCTTCTTGCCCGCCGACTTTTTCTTGCCCGCGGACTTCATCTTGGGAACATGTGTGTCTCGTGTTTGCATCCCGAATCAGCCAACCCAAATCCTCTGCTCGAATCCACACCCGTTCCGCCACCAGCGTTCCGGAAAGTCAAGAGGCCATGGGCATATTCCACAGCTGCTGCTGCTGCGGCGCGTCGTACCAGCAGGACCCCGTGCTCGACGACGACCGCATGCGGGAGGGTGTGACCCGCGGAGGCATGGTGTACCGTCGGCAGAACGTCGTGGACGACTTCGTGTCTCCGCTCAGCGATTCGGTGCTTCGGATCTGCTGCTGCACCAACTCGATTCCCATATTCCACGAGACGCACTACCTCTTCGTTCTCGGGCTGGTGTACCGGGGTTATCTGGACGAGCTCGACGTGAACAAGTACGTTAACTCGATTCTTTACAAGGCCACGGACATTGAGCGGAGCCTTCGGCGGCAGACCTTCTGCTTCAACCTTTTGGCCGGGTTGCAGGCGTTGCTGACCATCATCATCCCCTTTGTCGTGGCCGTCATGAACATCTTTGAAGTGGACAACCGCGTCAACCAGACCGTTGTGCAGACGTCGACGGGGCTGGTAGCGCTACTGCTCGCCACGAACGCCATCCTGCGCGTTTGGACCGAATCGGTGGTTCGGGCGCACCACTCGATCGACCGCGAGGCGACCGACTTTGCCAACCTCAGCAAGGACTACGCCAAGTACGTGCACCCAAAGTACAAGAAGGATCGATGGGTGCGGGCGCTCCACCGCTTCGTCGTGCGCTTCCAGAAGATCGTGGACGAGTACAACAAGAACACCCTTGAGTCTCGGTTCTCTGGCAAGACCAACGGCTCGTCGGGCGGATTGGCCTCGGCTGCCCCGACGGCCGCCGCTTCGGTGCTGCACGCCACGCCTCGATTGACGCACATGGTGCCGGTCCAATCGGGCGTGTCAGCGACGCTGCGCCGCGAAGACGACAGCGGCGATCCAGACGGAGACGCCCCGGCCGCTCTGATGGCGGCGGTGGCCCCTCCTCTTCTCTCAGGTGATCTTCCTGTCCAGTACGTTGCTCCCATCGCCGCCGACTACGAGCCGCACACGGATCTGCGCAACCGCCGCCACGGAAGCACCCGCTACCTGTTCCCCGGAGATTCCGACGACGAGATGCACCGGGGGGGCAGGGACAGCGACAACGGGGACAGTGACGACGACGGCGATGGTGACGACAGAGCCAGGCAAGGCAAAAGCGCTCTCCATCGCGGGTGGGACGGTGGTGGCCCCAGGCGCAGCAGGACCTCCAGTGCAGCCGTTCGAGGCGAGCGATTAGACTCCATGACCAGAGTTCATACGACCATGTCGCAGCCGCTTCCGGTGTCGTCCAAGGGCCCGGCCGTCCCCAGCCTTCGTGCGGTGCCAGCAGCGGGCCGCCGGCTCGCCATTCAGTCGCCGCCTCCGCTGGTTGCGGTTTTAAGCGCGGGGTCCGACCGCCGTCCAATGCACAGAGTCCCATCGACCACCCGAGCGAGTGAGCTGCGACCTCTGCCGCCGACGGATGCCCGGGCGCTCCAGGCGATCCGAGAGGTTCGCAGCACGTCCGCGGGAGAGATTAGCTACGTGGGCAACGACGGGCACACGGCGGATGACGACAGCATCGAAGCAGAAGCGGCTGGCGCGGATACAACAAGTCAGGCCGACTTCTTCGGGCGGCGGAGGAGCGGCGGCACGTTATCCGCTGACGCCGACTTGCGACGACATATCTAGCCGGCCGCGCGGCCCAACGAAGATTAGAGTCCTCTTACAGCCGGAGACGCGAACGATGTTGGCATCCGAGCCGCCGTGCGCACCCGGCGAGTTCCCATCCGAGTCATCCCTTCGTCGTCGTCCTCGGACGGCATCAAGAGCGGATCGGTCGAGAGCTGAGTTGCCAACGAAGAAGGCATCCGGTTCGAGACGTCAGGTTCATGATGACGACGACGACGACGACGACGACGACGACGACGACGACGACGACGACGACGACGCATTGGATTCCTTGGACGCTTCGGTGGTGAGCCGACGGTTCCGTCCCCAGGACGTCGGCATTGAAGAGGGCGAGCCTCCATTGCTTCCGCCCGCGCTGCGAGACCGCCGGGACGGCGCCGACCCCGACGATCCGCGTCGCTTTGGGGTGCCCGTCATCGGACCTCCCTCCAGGCTGCACGCCGACTCGGCGCTCCGGCACCGCACCCAGCACACGAGCCTCGAGATGCTGCGGGCCATCAGCGACTAGCACGGCATGAGCGGGCACACGCGGACGAGCATGGACGCCATGTTGAGCCTCTTCTGCGACGACATCCGGGACGTCACCCACAACGCGCAGATCCACGGCGAGTCGCAGGACAGCGGGCTCAAGTGCACCGTAAGCTTCCTCAACCCCACCATTGGCATGCCGCATGCCCCGGACCCTCTGGTGCCGTCTACCTACGCCCCCATCCGTCCGCACGAGGCGCGTCTCTGCGAGAAGGAGTACTCCATGGGTCTGTACGTGGACGTGGTGCAGACCGTGACAAACAAGCGCACCGGCCGGATCGTCAAGGATCTCCCCCCGACGATCTACCGGCGGGTTCTCCTTGGGAGCATCCCCTGCATGACGGGAACCCGTCAGTGCTGGCAGTCAGTCGATTTTTGCGCCGACGGGGCCTCGCACGCGGAGCCGGATGGCATCTTTATTGTGCGGAAGCCGCGGGTGATGCCGCCCATCGACAACCCGAGGTCGCAGTACACACACATCTACAAGGGGTCGAAGGATAACCAGAGGTACGTGCTGGAGATGCGGCCCATCAAGTACGGCAGCTTCCGAAGCACCAGCACCAACTGGATCTACATGATGACCAACTCGCTCATCTCCTTCCGTCCGCCCTTCTTCAACATGTCCGAGATTCCCATCTTCATCATGTTCCGGCTGCTTGGCGTCGAGACGGTGACGCAAGCGGTGCGGATGATCGTGAGCGGCGGCATGCTGCGCGGGGCCGAGCCGATCCCCCAGACGTCCCCCTGGTACGACCGCGCGTTCGCCGACCGAGTGCGATGGCTCCTGGTGCACGAGCGGGGACAGTCCAAGTTCAGTCTGGCGGCCGCTCTCAAGCACGAGAAGGAGATCCCCAACGTGGAGGGCTGGGATCGGGACGACGTGCTGGACTGGGTTGCCCGCATGTGCGCCAAGGAGTTCCGCAGCAAGGACAGGTACGACCGCATCTACTCGTTCAAAGACATCATCAACCAGGAGGTGTACCCGAACGTCTCGCGCGAGGCCCACCCCACCGCCCTCATCAAGAAGCAGTAGTTCCTCGCCTACCAGGTGCACGCACTGCTGTGCGTCAGCCAGGGGCCGCAGGTAAGCCCCTGCAACCACCGAGACGACTTTGCAGGGAAGCAGGCCATCACGCCCGGGTTCCGCCTCGGCATCAAGCTGTCTCAGCTGGTCAAGACCATGTGCACCAAGGCCAACAACAGCGTCACCAAGGCGCTGGACCAAGGGAACAACCCCAACATGCTGGACATTCTGCGTAAGCTCAACTTCACTGCCAAGATCAACCGCGCCATGACGAGCGGCAACTTCACGGCATCGCCCACGCGGCAGGCGCAGACCGGCAAGGACGCGACGGAGCTCTTGAACACGCACAACCGGGTGGTGATGCTTCGCGACGTCGGCAAGGGCCGCAAGGAGACGCCCAAGACGAACAAGACGGTGGAGCCGCGGCTGTTCGATCCCAGTCAGGCGGGATACACGTGCCCCATGAACACGACCGACTCGGACACGACGGGCCTGATTCACCAGCGACCGTGGGGCGCCACGTACTGCGACGGAGTCGCGACCGACGCCCTGTACCGGAGCTGCGTCTTCTTCTGCCCCGAGTTCCGATGCGGTAGGGTGATCCCCGTGGGCGGGGTGCGACTGGACGAGGACGGGGAGGTGTGCGGCGGCTTTGTCGACGAAGGGTGGGCCGACGCCAGCACGCACGATCGGAGGGTGCTGCGGGCGCTGGCTCGCGCCGCGCGGTACCAGGCAAGGTGCGCCCAGAAGTGGGGCGTGCCCGATCCCGATCCCAAGGCCGCGCTGCACTGGATCTTTGCCAACGGGAACCCCATCGGAATCGCGGAACGGCCCCTAGACCTGGCGCGCCAGCTCAGGGAGCTGCGGGTGGGCCACATGCTCCACCGGCACGCCAGCGTTGCCGTGGAACCGTCTCGCCGGGCGGTGCACATCATGGGTGAGCCGGGCGGGTTCCGCCGGCTGCTCATGCGCACGGGAGCCTTGGGGTTCGAGGAGTGCACCCGACTGGCGCAGTCGATTCTTCGGGACCGCAGCCTGCCCGACCGGCAGCGGCTGACCGCGCTGCTGGACGCCGGGGTTTGCGAGTACGTCTGTCCGCTGGAGGAGCGCAACGTCAACGTGCGGCCGATGGCGTATCAGACCCCCGCGGAGCAGGAGATCCGGTTCCCCCCTCCGTACTCGCACTGCGAGTTGCACCCCTTGGCTCACGTGTCCGACGTGATCGCGGCCATCGCGGCGTTCCAGATGGCGCAGGGCACAAGGGCGACGTTCTCGTCCAACATCTACCGCTCGATGGTGGACCTGCTGCGCGAGTCGTACGCACCGACGTCGGCGATGGGTCAGCTGGTCACGTCGCGGCGGGTCGTCTCGACGTTCGGGCTGCGGGAGCTGGGTCTCGACGCGATCGGATCGGGCGTCAACGTGCCGCACGCCACCATGGCCATGGGTCGCAACCAGGAGGACTCGCTGGTTATCAGCAGGCAGGCGGTGCAGCTCGGATTCGGGGCGATCGTGGTGCGAACGACCTACACCAAGACGGCAACGAGCTACCGACGCAGCGGCGGCGGCGGCGGCGGCGGCGGCGGCGGCGGTGGCTTGCAACGACATCAGCTCATCGAGAACGCCAATCGGGGCGATGCGGACTTAGAGGCAGTGCAAAGCGGGCTGGCTGCGACGAAGAGCTAGATCCAGCGCGGCGAATTCTTTGGTATCGCACCGCTCGGCACCCTGGGCCGCAAGAACGCCGACACCTCCGCGCTGGACGTCGACGGGCTCCCCGTGCCGGGGCGAGCCGTTACTAGGAACCACGTCCTCATCGGCTGCTTGGGTCCCGCGCAGAACGACGAGGCGGCCGCTCGGGAGCACACGGCCCTGCAGGACCTGAGCGTCGTGCCGCGGCAGGCATCCGAGGGCGTGGCCCGCGTCGAGAGGGTCATGCTGCAGACGCTTGACGCCAACACGCAGCGTGCCGTCGTCGTGATCGGCGAGTACCGGTGCCCCAAGCCGGGGGACAAGTTCTCGAGCCTCTTCGGGCAGAAGGGGGTGGCCGCGCAGCTGGAGGACGTGTGGAACATGCCGTTCCGACAAGACGGCTCCGTGCCGGGCTTTGTGATGGGGCACTGCGGCTGGGTCACGCGCAAGACCATGAACCAGATGATGGCGGGAACGGCGGGCCTGGTGGCGGCGCACTCGGGCCGGGCGGTTGACCTCACGGCCTTCGGCAAGACCAGGATCGAGGACCTGCGGGGCTTCCTGCGCCGCGTGGGCAAGCGCGACATCGTGACGGAGATGTACAGCGGGGCGAGGGGCCGGAAGCTGGAGCAGAAGGTGATGATGGGGATCATCGCCATGGGACGCCTCAAGCAGCAGATGCAGGACAAGGCGGCCTACCGCACCCGGGGCCCTCCCAACCCGGTGACCATGCAGCCGCCGCAGGGACGGAATCGGAACGGCGGGATGAAGATCGGTCGCATGGCGGTGGACGGAATCCTGGCGCACGGGGCCGAGGGGCTGCTGCGGCACGACCGCTTCTACCACAACTCGGACGGGGTCAACCTGGTGGTGTGCACTCGGTGCGGCATCCCTGCCGATCCCAACGCCAGCACGGTTCTGCGGAAGACGGGCGCTCGCAAGGAGGCGATCTGCCGGGGCTGCAACACGAGCGCGCACCTGGCAAACGTTCGGTCCTTCTACTCGTGGGTGAAGCTCATGGCCATGATGCGGGCGGCGGGGATGGCGCCGCGCATGCAGATCGACGCGGGAGGAACGGCGGACGAGGCGGCGACGGCGGCGCCGCACGTGGCGGGCGATGCGTACGTGAAGCGGGGGGAGGGGACTGCGTTGCTTCGGGACACCTTTGCCGCCGGCGGCACGCTGCCTCCGCCTTCGCGAGACGACGTGATGGCGGTGCCAGAAGACCCGGTGGCGCTCAAGCGTGCGAGGGTGGAGACCGCGATGCAGTCTCAAATGCCTTCCCCTCCGCGCCTGGAGCCCTGGATGCCAGCGCCAAGCGGCGCGGGCCGCGCGGGCCGCGCGGGCCGCGCGGGCGGTTGGAGTGGAGGAGCCAGCAGGTGGGGGCCCGAGCCGGCGCCGGCGACGGAAGCGGCTCACGGGGGCGACGCGGACGTGGACCTCGACGACCTGGCTCTGGACCTCGAGACCGCCGCGGCAGGCATGTACCACCCGGACGACGGAGCCGGCATGAGAGACGTGTTGACTTGACGTAATTCACTTCCTCCTTCCTTACTTACACATTCGCTCCCATGTCGGAACGGCTTCCGTCGGACGACGAGCCGCGATGGCGCCGCCTTCGTCGCTGCAACTCGTCTCGCGCCGAGCGGTGCGCGGTGAGCTCTAGCTCGCGCTCGTCCTGCGGCTGGACCCCGGACCGGCTCCGGTTGAGCACCACCCAGGTGATGCTCATCACGACAGCGGCCACCACCACCGTCACCAGCATGATCACCGCGCCGAGAGCCGAGTCTGCCATGCTTGTGGTTAGAAGAGACGTTGGTTTCCCGATTCCGTGCGAACGAAAACGCCGCCGATCCGCGGCCTTGCATTTGCATGCAAACACGAGAATCGGATGCGGCCGCCGCGGTGGCGGCTTCGCAACAGCGGCAGTGGGCAGACATTGTTCTCACGACAGGTCTGCGACGGAATCGGAAGAGAGCCATCAGTGCCCTCATTCTCCTAGCCGGCATCCTGCTGGCGGGTGTGGTGGTCTCGGCCGTTCTGGGTGTCGTGGCAGCTCGCGCCGTCTTCCGGTGCCCGCCTCATCTCTCTCGTCGCAACGACGGAACCTGCGCAGAATGCTCGGATCGGGACGGGGGCCTGGCCTGCGGCGGCGCGATGCGGTGCGGGCCGGGCGGGACGTGCGTGCAGTGCTTGACCAACTCGGATTGTCAGGGCGGGGTCGGCGGGGACGGCCGCACCGGCACGGGATCCCTGCAAGAGGTATGCGGCCTGGACCACACGTGCCGCCGGGAATGCGCCGGCAATGCGGACTGCGCAGGATTCCCGAGGGGGGGAGTTTGCGTCGAAGGCGCCTGCTCCGAGTGCCAGCTGGACGCCCAATGCGCTCAGTCCTATCCCGGTCGTCCCTTTTGCCACGTGGGCCGTGCGCAGTGCGTGCAGTGCCAGAGCAACGCCCAGTGCCCGGGCGGCCAGGTGTGCTCCGAGACGGATGGAACCTGCGGGCCAGCCTGCCGTAGCGACGACGAGTGCGCGGCGGACCTCTCGTTCTGCACCGACGGCGTCTGCACCCGGTGCCGTCCTTTTAGCCTCGGCGAGGGGTGCGACGCGCACTCGCCGCGATGCAACGAGTCCGGCACCCAGTGTCTCGAGTGCGCCCGGGACGATGACTGCCCCGCGTCCCTCATGCTCTGCAACTCAAACCGCTAGTGCGAGCCCATCTTCCCCGCTGCCCCGCGCTTCTCCCTCTACGCTGGCACCGACGTGTCGGGCACGCAAGATCCCCGGCAGCTCCTGTTCCTTGGGATGGATCCGTCCACGAGCCGGCTGACCGCGGCGTCCGCCGACACGGTCGTCACCGCGGTCTTTGCACAGAACCCGCGGGACGCAGGATCCTGGGCCATCTTCATCGCGCCGGCGCACACGGATTTTAGGACCTCGGACGGATTGGCGCCGCTTGGCGTCGTCCCGTTCTGCGTCGGAGCCGAGTACGGGATCGGAACCAGCGCGGTGGGATGCTCCGCACCGGCGGGCGCCGAGCTGCTGGCGCCCGCGCCCTTGCGGCCCTACGCCAGCTCGCGACTGTACGGCATCACCCTGGAAGATGCCAGCGGAGCCAAGCTCACGGCCGTCCCGGTGCAAGGCAGCGCGGTTCGGATTCGGCTTGACGACGGCCAGGGCGATTCGCGGTACCTCGGCATCGCGGACGGTAAGGCGCAGGCTCTGCCTCTCCCGCACAACTGGACGCTGAGCACTCCGCCTCACTGAGTTCTCCTCGGAAAAATCCCGAAATGGGTTTGATTGTGAGCGCAGGACCAGTGACGGCGGGCGCTGGCGTCGGATCACGAGGCGTCGTGGTGGGAGCCGGTGCAGGATCGTACGGAAGCGACGCCGTCGGATCTGCCCGCGACGGTTGCGAAGGCTTTGCGCGCAGCCTGTTGGACCGCATCCGCGGCGACCGGGGGTCGGACGCCATCTTTGTTGTGGTTAAAGACGAGCGCAAGTACCAGAGGTGCCCCTTCTGCGTGGCCACCGAGACGAGGCTTCGCGATCTTCGGTCCAGCGGAGGCTTGCCCCAGAGCCGACGGGTTCGAGTTGGCCGACTTCCGTCACAAGCGTGCTGGGACGCCTTCCGCACGGCCGCTGGAGTGAGGACGGTGCCCGCCGTGTTCGTTGGCGGGGTCCATCGCGGCGGGTCCGAAGTTGTGCGAGAGATCCCGGGCTGAAGGCGCGAGCAGCAAGAGGCTCGGGATTCTGCCCGTGCGGTGGCGACGCCGATCGGGCGTAGAAACAGGATCTGCCAAGGACCATGCCGGGCCGAATGACGGTGCACAAGTCCATTGCTGCTCTAGAGCAGAAGCTCGGATCGATGCGAGTGGGAACGAAGGGTCTGGTGATTGCCGTGATGCACGTGGCCAAGACCAAGACGGGCAAGCTGGTGCTTCGGAAGACGAAGCGCACCAACATCAAGAAGGTCGTTGATCTGACGCGCGCGAGCCCGGCGGGCATACGAGAGGCCATCGCGAAGTCGGGTGTGAAGTTCGTGCGGGTGGTGCGCGCCTTCACGATCGCGCGCCGGACCGGAACCATCGGCGGCCGACCTTATGACACGAAGAGTTATGACCTGAGCGCCGTGTCCAAGGCCGTCGCGGCCAAGACTCGTGTCTCGGCGTACGGCGAAGACGGGACGGAGCTGGAGGCCGACAGTGGTGCCACCGCGTTGGACGATGGGGTCGCGGCCGGCGGCGGGGGTGGCGACGAAGCCGCCGACACAGGGGTGGGTGGGCCCCGCAGGAAGGGCAAGAAGAAGAAGAGCTCGGGCAAGAAGAAGGGAACGGCCGGCCCGCGGAAGCACAAGTACCGTAGCAAGGCGTCGAGGCAAAGGGTACGTGAGGCCATTCTGGGCCGCGGTTTGAAGCGAGGCGAGCGGGCCAAGCGCAGCAACGCCGAGGTCCGCTCCGCCATCTCGAACGCATCTTCCGTCAGCCACGGATCCCACGCATCCGCGAGCGGTCGCAAGAGCGGATCGGTTCGGCATCTTCGCGTCACAGGCACTCTGTCCAGCAACGACGCCGAGACCAAGATGCTCGAGAACTGCTGCAAGACGCTGGCGCGGGAAGGACCAGGCCGCTGGATCATAAACTTCGACAGCATCCAAACCGATCCGGGATATGCGGAGTCGTTCAACCCCCGCGATCTCCTGGCGCAACTGCAGTCCATGGTCCACGACCAAATTGACGGACGCTACACGCTGACGCTGCACTGATGGATTGCGTAGCAAGGATACTGCTTGGCACACATACACACACACACACACACACACACACACACACACACACACACACACACACACACACACACCCACACAC